>WNFG01000083.1_pt1 | contig 105505 bp, 112 predicted proteins | sample 5400431 | NCBI WGS metagenome assembly WNFG01 (sample SAMN13153346, study PRJNA577476) | soil metagenome | isolation source: 120 cm saprolite under Douglas fir tree site 2 hole 3 replicate 2 | place: USA:California | collected 2015-04-18
CCGCCGCCGCAACCACTCGGAGATGCGCTCGCGGTGCTCGGCGATGGCGTTCAGGGCGTCCGCGTCGAGCACCGGCGCGCACGACGCGTCGAGGCCCGCGAGCAGCTCACCGATGAGCGGACCTGTCTCGGGCCCGCGCGGAATCCCCGGCCCGATGGCCAGGGCAGTCTTTCCTTTCAAAGCCTCTCGCAGCGGATCGAGATCGCGCGCCCCCAGCGGCCCCTCGCCGGGAAGCTCCACCGCCATTGCCTCAGGCAGAACGTGCAGCGCCGGGAGCACCGCGGGCCGCGCCGCCAGCGTGACGAGCCCCGCGCCGGCCCGCAGCGCCGCCTCACAGACCAGGGCCGCAGCGCCGCTCTTCCCTGCCGAGCCCGCCACCACGAGCACGTGCCCGAAGTCGTTCTTGTGCGAGTTGCGTGGCCGCGGCGGACAGAGGGCGCGCGCGCGCTCCTCGTCGATCAGTTCGCAGGCCGGCCCGGCCAGCCGCGCCTCCAGCGCGTGCGGGATGCCGATGGGCGCCACCTCGATACGTCCCGCCGAATCCGCGCCGGGATAGAGATACAGACCGCGCTTGGGAGCGTGAAACGTGACGGTCAAGTCGGCGCGAGCGAGGTGCACCGGATAGACCGCGCCGGTGTCGGAATCGATGCCGCTGGGAATGTCGACCGCGACGATCTGCGCCCCGCGCTCGCACGCCGCGTTCATCGCGCGGATGGCCTCCGCCTCGGCGCCCTCCGGCGCGCGCGACAGCCCCGATCCGAAGACCGCGTCGACCAGCACCACGCCGGCTCCGCCGCGCACCGTGCGCTCGGCGTCCTCTCCTCCCGAGCTGCGCCACGCCTTGGCCGCCTCGGCGGCGTCGCCTTTCAGATCGGCGCCCGTCGGCCAGGTGTAGACCTCGCCCAGGATCTCGCGCAGCAACCGCGCCGCGACGTAGCCGTCGCCGCCGTTGTTCCCCGGCCCGCAGAAGACCACCACGCGCCTGGGAGCGAGCGCGAGGACGGCGCGCGCCACCGCCGCTCCCGCGGTCTCCATCAGGACCCGCGTGGGCAGCGCCGCCTCGCTCGCCGCGAGCCGATCCAGCTCGCGCTGCTCGGCCGCGGTGAGCAGCCTCATCCGATCAAGTCCTTCATGTCGCGCACCGCCCTTTCCATGCCGGTGAGCACCGCGCGGCAGACGATGGCATAGCCGATGTTCAGCTCGGTGATCTCCTCAATGGCCGAGACGGGCTTCACGTTCCAGTAGTCGAGCCCGTGCCCCGCCGCGACGCGCAGCCCGAGCTTCGCCGCCGCCTTGGCCGCCTCGACGATGCGCGCCAGCTCGCGGGAGCGGTCGTGGGCGCCGCGCGCTTCGCAGTAGCGGCCGGTGTGCAACTCGACGGTCTGGGCGTCGACGCGGTGGCAGGCCTTGATCTGCTCCAGATCGGGATCGACGAAGAGCGACACCTCGACGCTGGCGTCGCGCAGCGCGCGCGTGACGCGCTTGATCTCGTCGCGGTGCGTATTGACGTCGAGCCCGCCCTCGGTGGTCAGCTCCTCGCGCCGCTCGGGCACCAGCGTGCACGTGTCGGGGCGCGCGTTGAGCGCCAGCTCGAGCATGGTCTGCAGGGTGGCCATCTCGAGGTTGAGCGTCCCGTTGACCGTCTTGCGCAGCATGTCCAGGTCGCGGTCATTGACGTGCCGGCGGTCCTCGCGCAGGTGCAGCGTGATCTGGTCGGCGCCGCCTAGCTCGGCCAGCGCCGCAGCCGTCACCGGATCGGGATACTTCCCGCGCCGCGCCTGCCGCAGCGTGGCGACGTGATCGATGTTGACGCCCAGCCGCATCGTGGTCCCTCCAGTCAAGCACTCTACCTCGGTCGCGTGACCGAGGTGCAGGGGCCGACGGAATGGACGCGTGCCGTCAGTACCCGGTCGAGGTGCTACCCGGCGCCGATGGCCTTCTTCAGCTCTGTTGCGATCTGGTCGGCGTAGCCATCGATGGTCTTCTGCTCGGGGCCTTCGACGAGCACGCGGACCTTGGGCTCGGTGCCGCTGTAGCGGACCAGCACGCGACCCTGCGCGCCGAGCTTCTTTTCCACGTCGCGGATGGCGCGCATCACGTCGGGGAGCGATCCCAGCTCGGGCTTGTTGCGCACTTCCAGCCCGAGCTGCGCCTGGGGAAACACCTCCATGCACTTCGCCAGCTCGGAGATGGGCTTGCGGCTCTGCACCATCACGCTCAAGAGCGCCAGCGCCGCCACCGTGCCGTCGCCGGTGGTGGCGCTGTCGAGGAAGATGAGGTGGCCGCTCTGCTCTCCCCCGAACACGTAGCCGTTGTTGCGCATCTCCTCGACGACGTAGCGGTCGCCGACGCGCGTGCGCACGACCCGCCCGCCGCCGCCGGCGATGGCCTGGTCGAGGCCCATGTTGCTCATCACCGTCGCGACGATGGTCTTCTTGGGCAGGGCGCGGCGCTGGAGCAGGTCGAGCCCGCAGATGGCCATTACCGCGTCACCGTCGACCAGCTTGCCGTGCTCGTCGGCGATGATGACGCGGTCGGCGTCGCCGTCGAGCGCGATGCCCAGGTTGGCTCCCGTCTTCTTGACCGTCTTGCACATCGTCTCGGGATGGAGCGCGCCGAACCCGCGGTTGATGTTCTTCCCGTCGGGCGTGCTGCCGATGACGATGACCTTGGCGCCCAGCTCCTCCAGCACCGCCGGCGCGACGCGGTACCCCGCGCCGTGCGCACAGTCGACCACGATGGTGAGGCCCTCGAGCGTGAGGTTCTTGGGGAAGGTGTTCTTGACGTAGACGATGTACCGGCCCGCCGCGTCGTCGATGCGGAATGCCTTGCCGATGCTGGTGGCGGTGGGGCGCAGGTGGTGCAGCTTGTCATTGGCGATCAAGTCCTCGATCTCCGCCTCGACCTCGTCGGGCAGCTTGAACCCGTCGGCGCTGAAGAACTTGATGCCGTTGTCCTGGTAGGGGTTGTGCGAGGCGCTGATGACCGCCCCGGCGTCGGCGCGCATGCTGACCGTCAAGTTCGAGATGGCCGGCGTGGGCAGCGGCCCGCACAGCAGCACGTCCACGCCCATGCTGCACAGGCCCGACGCGAGCGCCGTCTCCAGCATGTAGCCCGAGACGCGCGTGTCCTTGCCGATGACCACGCGGTGGCGGTGGTTGCCGCGCTTGATGAGATACGCGAGCGCGCGCCCCAGCTGCAGCATCATCTCGCCCGTCATGGGATGGACGTTGGCGACACCGCGGATGCCGTCGGTGCCGAACAACCTTCGGGCGGGCTCGATGGGTTTCTCGGTCAAGCTCAAGGCCATGTTGGACGCTCCTGGGACGCGACGCAATGTTGCTGCCTCGTCGATGTGCCCGCAACCGCAAGGACGGCGACCAGCGCCGGGCAGCCACCCGCGTGTCAGGCAGTCGACGTACGCACTGCGTCGGCCACCGCCAGCGCTTCCTTCGTGGCGGCCACGTCGTGAACGCGCACGATCGCCGCGCCGCTCACCGCCGCCAGCGCCGCCGCCGCGACGCTGCCGAAGAGCCGCTCCGGCGCTGGCCGGCCGGTGGCTTTTCCGATGAAAGACTTGCGCGAGGCGCCGACGAGCACGGGCCGGCCGATCTGCGTCAGCTCGCGGAGGCGGCGCAGGAGCGTCAGGTTTTGCTCTCCCGTCTTGGCGAATCCGAGGCCGGGATCGACTGCGATGCGCTCGTCGGGAATGCCGGCGGAGCAGGCGCGATCGAGCGCCTCGATCAGTTCGTCGTGCACTTCGCCAAGAAGATCGCGGTAGGCCGTTCGGGTCTGCATGTCCTGAGGCGTGCCGCGCATGTGCATCAGGCAGACCGCCGCGCCTTTCGCCGCCCGGGCCATTTGCGCGTCGCGCGCCATGCCCGACACGTCGTTGACGATCTCCGCGCCAGCGTCCAGCGCCGCGCTGGCCACCTCGGATTTGCTGGTGTCGATGCTGATGGGCAGCTTGGCGCGTTTTGCCAATTCGCGGATGACCGGCTCCACCCGCGCGCGCTCTTCTTTTGCGTCGATCGGCTTGGAAAGGAACGGGTTCGTCGACTCGCCCCCGATATCGAGGATGTCTGCTCCCTGCTCCGCCAGCAGCAGGCCGTGCTCGACAGCGCGGGCGGGGTCGAGGAACTTTCCCCCGTCGGAAAACGAGTCGGGCGTGACGTTGACCACGCCCATGATCAGCGTGCGGCCTTTGGGAAGCGGTGTGCGCGGCAGCTCCCAGCGGGCCGGGCCCGACTCGACGTTGGCGGCGCGCCTGCGCAGCTCAGCGGCCAGCGCGCGCGCCTGCTCGCGTTCGAGGCCGTCGGCCAGGCTGCGCGCGGCCGCCCAGATCTGCGCGATGCTCCCCAACGCCAGCGCGCCGCGCGCGCCCTCGAGGACGGGCAGCCCCGATTGGCGCAGCCCTTCGCTGAGCGCGACCGGCTCGAGCGGCACCAGCGCCGCCCACCCACGGAGGTTCGAGTCGGCTACCGCGCGCCCCGCCGCGGCGCACGCCTGAAGAGAATCAGATTCGTTCTGCAACTCGAGCAGCCGCATGGGCGCGGCACTCTAGCACCACGCCGATTACGCCTTGCCAGCTTCCGGCTTCGGCACCGCCGCGGTCAGACCGCCGAGCGCGTCGAGGATCTTGCTCTTCTCCTTCACCTCGGGGCGCTTCACTTCCGCCGGTCGCGGCGCGGGCAGCGGCTTGGGCTTCTTCAGCTGGCCGCCGTTCATCAGCACCTGGACTTCGTCGCCGTCGAGCGTCTCCCACTCCAGGAGCGCGATGGCGATGCGGTCGAGAGCGTCCTTGTGCTCGATGAGCAACTGCTTGGCACGGGCGTACTGGGTGGTGACGATGCCGCGCACCTCGGCGTCGATGTCCATCGCCGTCGCCTCGGAGAAGTTGCGCGACCGCTGCGTGAACTCGCGGCCGAGGAACACCTCGCCGTCCTCCTCGCCGAACGCCAGCGGCCCGAGCTTGTCGCTCATGCCCCACTCGCACACCATGCTGCGCGCGAACTTGGTGGCGTGCTCGATGTCGCTCTTGGCGCCCGAGGTGATCTCGTTGAACTCCAGCTCCTCGGCGATGCGCCCGCCCATGGACATGGCGATGCGGTCGAGCACCGAGCTCTTGTTCCAGTTGAGCCGGTCCTCCTTGGGCAACATCTGCGTCAGTCCCAGCGCCGGGCCGCGCGGGATGATGGTGACCTTGTGCACCGGGTCGCAGTTGGGCATCAGCTTGGCGACCAGCGCGTGGCCGGCCTCGTGCCAGGCGGTGATCTTCTTGTCCTTCTCGCTGATGATCATCGAGCGCCGCTCGGCGCCCATCATCACCTTGTCCTTGGCGAACTCGAAATCGACGTTGTCGAGGCGCTCCTTGTTCTTGCGCGCCGCGATCAGCGCCGCCTCGTTCACCAGGTTTTCCAGGTCCGCGCCGGAGAAGCCGGGCGTGCCGCGCGCGACGGCGTCGAGATCGACTTCCGGGCTGAGCGGCGTCTTGCGCGTGTGGACTTTCAAAATCCCCTCGCGGCCCTTGACGTCGGGGCGCGGCACCACGATGCGGCGATCGAAGCGGCCGGGCCGCAAGAGCGCCGGGTCGAGCACATCGGGACGGTTGGTGGCGGCGATGAGGATCACTCCCTCGTTCGACTCGAAGCCGTCCATCTCGACGAGGAGCTGGTTGAGCGTCTGCTCCCGCTCATCGTGACCGCCGCCCAGGCCCGCGCCGCGATGGCGGCCGACGGCGTCGATCTCGTCGATGAAGATGATGCAGGGCGCGTGCTTCTTCCCCTGCTCGAACAGGTCGCGCACGCGCGAGGCGCCCACGCCGACGAACATCTCGACGAAGTCGGAACCCGAGATGGAGAAGAAGGGCACGCCCGCCTCGCCCGCGATGGCGCGCGCGAGCAGCGTCTTGCCGGTCCCCGGCGCGCCCATCAGGAGCACGCCCTTGGGGATGCGGCCGCCCAGCTTGGTGAACTTCTTCGGGTCCTTCAAGAACTGGATGATCTCTTCCAGCTCGTCCTTCGCTTCGTCGATGCCGGCGACGTCCTGGAAGGTGACCTTGTTGTGGTTCTCGCTGAGGAGCTTCGCCTTCGACTTGCCGAAGCTCATCGCCTTCCCGCCGCCGGCCTGGAGCTGCCGCATGAGGAAGACGAAGAGGATGCAGAGAACGCCCAGCGGCATCCAGGAGACGAGGAACTGCGCCCAGAGCGACTGCGAATCTTCCTTCTCGAACTTCAGCGCCACGCCCTTCTGGCGCATCTTCTCGAGGAGCTGGTTGTCGATCGGCGAGATGGGGCTGCTGGAGATGACGGTGCGGTACTCCTGCCGGTTCTTGAGCTGCCCTTGAAGGACGTTGCCCTTGACGTTCGCGGTGGAGACGTCGCCCCGATCGACTGCCGCGTAGAACTCGCTGGCGTCGATCTCCTTCGGCTCGGTGGACCGCTGCCGGCTGAAGATCGAGTAGAACGAGAAGAACAGCAGGATCAGGACCGCCCACAGAAAGAACGTCTTGTACGACTGTCTCACCTTGGCTCCTTGCCGTCGGTCACTGCGCTTTCGCCTTCCGGTTGCGGTACGAGCCTTGGATCCATCGTAGCAGAACGGGATTCGGACTGCCGCACGGAGAGGAACGCGCCGTCCAGCCCATCCATTTCCGAACGGATTTCAAACGTCGCGGGGGAACTTTTTTCGCCGCGGCTCGCCTCGCCCTCGCGCACGCCCTCGACCCAGAACACGCGGCCCGCGGCATCGGCCAGCACGGCGAGAGATGTGCGCTGCCGGCGGGGGATGTGCGCATCGATCCAAAGGTCGGCGACCTTCTTCGACCTGCCGCCGGCAGGCCGGAATCGATCGCCGGGACGATGCCCGCGCAGGGTCCACGGGAACGGCGCGCGTACCAGATCCACCATCATTCCAGTGCCCGCGCCCTCGGAAACGCACAACTCGCGGGTCATCCATTTGTAACGGCCCGGTCCGGCGACCGCCACCTCGGCCGGCTCCGGCTCGGTCCTGCCGGCGGCCGGCCGCTCGAACTTCAGCACGCCGTCGCTCACCACGGCGCGGCCGCCGGGCAGGTCGAGCGAACCGCGCCCCTTCTTCAACAGCGACCGCAGTGACTCGAGATGGGCGCGTTCCGGCCGCACCCCCGCGCGCAGCGCTGCTTGCAGCAAGGCGCGCCGCAGGAGCGCCGGGTGAAGATCGGCGCGCAACTCAGCTTGGGCGGCCATCTCCGCCAGAAGCTCGTCCTCGTCGGCCAGCGACTGCGCCGCCCCCGCCAGCGCTTCCTCCAGCCGCGGGTTCAATTCGAGCAACGCCGGCCACACTTTGCGCAACCTGGCGCGGGCGCGCGCCGGGTCGGAGTTGTGCGGGTCATCGATGAACGACAACCCGAGCCGCTCGCACAGCTCCTCCGTCGCGGCGCGCGGCACGTCGAGGAGCGGCCGCACCAGTTCGACGCCCGGGGAGAGCACGCGCTTGCGGCGGACGCCAGCCATCGCGCCCGGTCCTGCGCCGCGAGCCAGCCGCAGGAGAAGCGTCTCGGCCTGATCGCGCCGGGTATGAGCCGTCGCCACGAACCTGGCCCCCGCCTTCTGGGCCAGCCGCCCCAGCGCGGCATACCGGGCTTCACGCGCCGCCGCCTCGAGCCCCGGCCCCCGGATGCAGAGCCCCTCGATGCGCTCGAGGAAGAACGGCAGACCGAGCCGCTCGGCCAGTGCGCCCACTTTCCCGGCCTCCTGAGCAGATTCCGGACGGAGGCCGTGATCGACGTGTCCGACGGCGCCGCGGACACCGTCCGTTCGGGCGACCGCCGCCGCCAAGGCGACCGAGTCGGCGCCTCCTGAGCAAGCGACCAAGAGGGTTTCACCGCAGGGAATCAGTTTTCCCACCGCTGCCGCGACCGCTCCCTCGACAGTGTTGCCCATGCCGACAGTCTACCCGGCCAGGCCCATCGTCCTATAGCCACGAAATGAATCGATCTTCGGCCTTGCGCGTCGGTGTTGAGAAGCCAATCTTTGCCCGAGCAAAGGGGGTCCGGGTCAGGCAGTTGGGAACATCCAGGAGCGACGGCGGTTCTGGACGGTGAGCGGTTCGCGGAGAACTGCGCGAATTTTGAGGTAGTGGGCCTGGGGGTCCCCCCCTCCCCCTCCAGGCTCATGGGCTGGCCAGGCAAACGCCTCGGCCAGCCTTTTTTATTCGGGCTCGAACACGCAGACGCAATTGAGGAACGTCGTGCGGCGCCGCAGGAGGATCGCCACGCAGCACTTGATGTACACGGCTGCTCCGAACTCGCGCACGATGGTGGGACCGTGGCGAAGAACGTCTCTTGTGGTGATCACGCCGCAGATCGACATCGCACCCACCTCGTTCGCACCGAGTGGAGGTAATGCGACCTCCGTGCCAATCGCGATTCCCCACCCGAGCGCCTGGGCGCGCGTCTTCCGGCGTGCAGTTGGAGTGGCGTCACTCCAAGTGGCGCCACCCCATGTGGCACGCGCGAACACCTGACGCTGTGTGCTATGCAACGATCGGCTTGCAGTGATTCGCGACAACCGTGCCCTTGCCTGTGAAACCTACAGGCACACACAGCAGGGCCCCCGGTTGCTGAACTTGACCCCGGTGTCGTGCAAGTCTAGACACAAGGGACGGTGTGGGCGCCCACGGCGCCGCGGAGGGACTTGATGGCGGGTACCGACAAGAGGAAGCAGAGTCTCTACTTCCCCGAAGACATGCTTCGGGAGATCCAGGAGGAGGCGAATCGCCAGGACCGCTCCCTCTCCTGGATCGTGCAGCAGGCGTGGAAGATCGCCCGCAACGAGATCATGCGGTTCCCCTCGGTCAATGACGTGATCGGCAGCGAGGGCCGCGCCGGGACTCCCGGGGAGCACGAGTAGGCCATGTCAGCCAACGACGCGCGCAAGCAGAGCCTCTACTTTCCCGAGGAAATGCTCTCCGAGATCCAGACGCAGGCGCAGCGGCTCGACCGCTCCCTTTCCTGGGTCGTCCAGCAAGCGTGGAAGATCGCCAAGACCGATCTGCGCAAGATCCCCTCGCCCAACGACATGCTCGACGACGACCCGGCCTCGCCGCGCCGGTAGTTTGACCTCAAAATATCGCCGTCGCGAACTGGCGGGGCCGGGCATGTCGATGCGCGACAAAACCGAGGAGCTGCAGCGGCGGCGCGCCGAAGCGCAAAAAATGGGAGGAGAAGCGCGGCTCGCGCGCCAGAAGGAGCGCGGAAAGCTCGACGCTCGCGCCCGACTCGGGTTGCTGCTCGACGCGAACAGCTTTCACGAGATCGGGCTTCTCGCCACGCACATGGGCAAGACGGACGCGGATCGCCCCAGCCCCGCCGACGGCGTCGTCTGCGGCACGGGGCTCATCGAGGGTCGGCCGGTCTGCGCCGCGTCATACGATTTTACCGTCCAGGGCGGGAGCATCGGCTTGGTGGGCGAGCGCAAGGTCGCGCGGCTGCGAGAGCTGTCGCTGCGCGAGCGCATCCCGATGGTGTGGCTCATCGATTCGGCGGGAGCGCGGCTCTCGGTCGACCCCGACGAGGCCTCGTGGATCAGCTCCTTCGCCGATACCGGATACCTGTTTCGCGAGCAGGTGGTGATGAGCGGCGTAGTGCCGCAAGTCGCTGCGATGGTCGGGCCGGGCGCGGCCGGCACCGCGTATATCCCCGGCCTGGCGGATTTCGTGCCCATGGTCCGCGGCACTTCCTCCATCGCCATCGGCGGGCCTTACCTGGTCAAGAGCGTGGTGGGCGAGGACGTGACCGAGGAGGCGCTGGGCGGATCGAAAGTCCACACCGAGATCTCCGGCGTCGCCGATCTGGAATGTCCCGACGACGCGGCGTGCATCGCCGCGGTGCGCGAGTACCTGTCGTATTTCCCCTCGCGCGCGGGCGAGAAACCGCCGCGGCGCGCCTGCTCGGACCCGGCGGATCGCCGCGACGACGCGCTGCTCGACGTCATCCCCGACAATCCGCGCCAGGCTTACGACGTGCACCAGATCATCTCGCGCATCGTCGACGAAGGACGCGTGTTCGAGATCAAGCCGCGCTGGGCGCGCAACATCGTCACCGCGCTGGCGCGGATCGACGGATATCCGGTGGGGATGGTCGCAAACAATCCCATGCAATACGGCGGCGTGCTCGACGTGAACTCGGCGGACAAGGCGGCGCGCTTCGTCAATCTATGCGACGCCTTCGAAATCCCCTTGGTGTTCCTCCAGGACGTGCCGGGATTCATGGTCGGGACCAAGGTCGAGCAGCAGGGCATCATCCGCCATGGAGCGAAAATGCTCCATGCCGTCTCGAGCGCGACGGTACCCAAGCTGACCGTCGTGCTGCGCAAGGGATATGGAGCAGGGTATTACGTGATGAATGGCCGCGCCTATGAGCCGGATTTGCTCGTCGCCTGGCCGGGGGCGGAGATCAGCGTCATGGGCGCCGAGGGAGTGGTGGCCATCGCCGCCAACAAGATGCTGCAGCAGTCGCCGGAGCCCGAGGCATTGAAGAAGCAGCTCGCCAACGCGGTGCGGCCGCATATCGACATCTACAAGACCGCCGCGCTCGGGTTCGTCGACGACGTCATCGACCCGCGCGAGACGCGGCCACTCTTGGCACATTACCTGCGCATCACCGAGGGGAAAAAAGTCGAGCGGCCGTGGCGCAAGCGCGAGGTCAGCCCCGTCTAGCGACGCCGAGCAGCTCGCGCGCCTGCGCTGGCGTGGCCGGCTCTCGGCCGGCGGCGCGCGCCAGCGCGGCGACTTTCGCCACCAGCTCGTACGAGCCTTTCGCCAGCACGCCCTTGCTCAGGTAGATGTTGTCCTCGAGACCGCAGCGCGCATGGCCACCGAGCTTGAGGCTCACCTCGGCCATGGGGAGCTGGTGGCGGCCGACGCCAGCTACATTGAATGTATTTCCAGGCGGCAGCTTGGAGACGAGGAAGCGCAGGTTCTCCTCGCTCGCCTGGATGCCCCCGCGGACGCCCATGACGAAATCGAAGGGCGCGGGGAGCTCGATGACTCCCTCCTGCGCGAGCCGCAGGCACGCCTCGACGTGGCCCACGTCGTAGCACTCCAGCTCGTAGGCGATGCCCTTGGAGCGCATGCGGCGCGCGAACTCGCGAACCAGCGGAAAGGGATTGAGGAAGACGTCGTCGCCGAAATTGAGCGAGCCGGCGTTGAGCGTGGCCATGTCGGGCGGCGGCTCGCACTCGAGCGGCTGCGCGCGCTCGTCGGCGCTCATGCCCACCGCGCCGCCGGTGCTGGTCTGCACGATGACGTCGCAGCGCCGCCGGATGGCGTCGATGGCCTTCTGGAAGAGCGCGCGGTCCTGCGCCGGCGTGCCGTCGTCGCGCCGCACGTGCAGGTGGATGACGCTCGCGCCGGCCTCGCGGCAGCGCGCGGCTTCCTCAGCCAGCTCGCCGGCGGTGATGGGCAGGTGCGGAGTCATCACCCGCGTCGTCTCGGCGCCGCAGATGGCGGCGGTGATGATGGCGGGCGTGGTCACGGGGCCTCTTTCTTGCGCTGCTTTGCCGAGGGCGTGACGCAGGTGCCAACCGCGCGGCAGACGACGACCGGCGCGTCGAGCAACTCGGCGGCGGAGTCGGACAGATCGACGCGCGGCGAGATGTATTTGCGCGCCTCGAACTTGATCTTGCGGCTGGTCTTGCCGGCGGAGACGATCTCGCCCTCCACCTCGACGAAGTCGCCCGCGTGCAGCGGGGCGAGAAACTCGATCGACTCGTAGGCGCGAAGCAGCCCCTCGTCGCCGTCGTGCCGGATGAGCAGCTCGGTGGCCACGTCGCCGAAGAGCCCGAGCACGCGCGCGCCGTCGACCAGGCCGCCGCCGTAATGCGCGTCGTGCGCGGAGAGGCGCAGGCGGAGCGTCACCTTCATAGCGTCTCCCCCAGGTTCTCGTCGGGCAGGGTGGCGTCCTGCGTGCCGTGGGCGATCTGTTGCGGCGGGGGCGTCTTGCCTTGGCGCTCCAGTATACGATAATAAATATAGTTAGCCACGTCGCTAGGGCGCGTGCCCGGACCGAAGCCCGCGTCGAAGCCGAGCTCGAGCCCCGTCTTGTGATCGACGCGCGGCCCGCCGAAGAGAAAGATGGTCTTTTCGAAAATGCCTTGCTGTTTTGCCAGGTCGATCAACGCGCGCGCATCCTCCTTGTGCACGTCGCGCTGGGTCACGACCTTGCTGACGAGGATCGCGTCGGCATTCTCCGCCTTGGCGCGCGCCACCAGCGCGGCCGGCTCGACCTGCGAACCCATGTTGACGGCGCGGAACATCGGGTACCGCTCCAATCCATAGTCGCCGGCGAAACCTTTCATGTTCATGATCGCATCGATGCCGGTGGTGTGCGAGTCGGTGCCGATGCACGCGCCCACCACCACGATGCGGCGGCCGACGTCGCGCTTGATGACCTCGTTCAATTCGTCGAAATGATGCTTGGGGTGCAATACCGTGGGAACTTCTATCGCGTTGTAATCGAGCTGCATGTGCGTGCGGCCATAGACGACGAAGAACGTGTAACCGTCGCCCGCCTTCTCCATCGCCGACACCAGCACGTGGCTGAGCCCCAGCTTCTTCGCCACCGTGGCCGCCGCCTCCTTCGCCTTTTCCCCGGCCTGCACCGGCAATACGAAGGAGAGCTGGACGACGCCGTCGTCCTTCCTGTCCCCATAGGGGCGGATCATCTGCTTTTCGCCGGTCACTCGCGGCCCTCTTCGAGGATTTCGAGGAATGGATTGAAATAGCCGGCTGCCCGCTCCACCACGCCATCGAGGCCCTTGCCGCCCTCGGGCGTGCGCGCGGTGTCGCCGAAGCGGGCCTTGCCGATGGCGGCCATCATCCCGTCCTTGGCCACCTCCTCGAGCAGGTGCAGCGCCTTGTCGAACACCTCCCGCTGGCGGCGCGCGACGATGCCGCCGGGTTTGAAAGAGATCTCGTCGCCCAGGTGGCGCGCCCCGCGATAGATATATGCAGCCGATTTCAACGCCACGTATCTATCCATCAAGAATGGATTATGCATCGCCTCCGTCATCATCCCCAGCAATTGAATGCCTTGGCGGGTGGTGATGGCCACCAGATCCGCCATCACGTCGTAGGCGTGGCTGAAGAAGATGTCGCCCTCCTTGTGCTTGGTGGGCGGCATGTACTTGATCGGGCTGCGCGGGAACAACTCGCGCACCATCATCGCCATGGCGAACTCGCGCAGGAGCGTGTCCTCGCGCGCCGGATCGATCTCGAAGGAATGGCCAAAGCCGATCAGTTCGTCCTTCATCCCCGCGAGGTGGGCGAATGTTTCATTGACGAGCTGGCTGGCGATGACGGTATGGGCCGCTTCGTCGGCGTCGGCGGTGGTGATGTAGTTGTCCTCGCCGGTATTGATGATGATATCGGCGAAGGCGCAGATGCGGCGCGAGAAGTATTGATCGCAGAAGGTCCGCTTCATGTTGATGTCGCGGAAGAGGATGCCGTACATGGCGTCGTTGAGCAGCATGTCGAGCCGCTCCCATGCCGCCATGAAGGCGATCTCGGGCATGCACAGGCCGGAGCTGTAGTTGGTCAAATGCACATACCGGCCGAGCTTCTTCGATTCCGCGTCGAGCGCCTCGCGCATGATGCGGAAGTTCTCCTGCGTGGCGTAGGTGCCGCCGAATCCCTCGGTGGTGGCGCCGTGCGGGACGTAGTCGAGCAGCGACTGCGCGGTGCTGCGGATGACCGCGATGACGTCGGCGCCGAGTTGCGCGGCAGCCCTGGCCTGCTCGACGTCGTCGTAGATGTTGCCGGTCGCGACGATGACGTATTTCCACGGCGCGCCCTCGAACGAGCCCACCTTCAATGACTTCTTCAGCGACTTTCTCTGCTCCAGGCGCGAGTGCAGCTCGCGCACCGCCGCCCGCGCCTCGGCGCGCATCTCGTCGCGAAGTTGCGCGTCTTCCTCCGGCTCGAGCGGCGGCAGCTTCTCGGGATGCGCCGCGATGCGCTCGATGGCGTGGAGCGGGTCCTTGCCGGGCGACGCGCGCAGCGCCCGGCCCAGCCAATATGCGGCGCCTCTGTTCAGCACACCCGCCTCGCGCAGCCGATCGACCATCAGATTCGCCAGCGGCGCGCCGCGCGTCCCCGCGCCGGAGATGCCCAGCAGGCGCAGCACGGTGCGCTCGATGGAAACGGTGGTATGGCGATCGATGAAGGCCTGCACGCCCAGAGCGGCGGAGCGGGCCAGCTCGCGGGCCCTGGCGATGTCCTGTTTTTCCACGAAGAGCTGCGCCATACGAGGGCAAGATACAATACGATGCGAACAGATGCGGAATCTGCTGGCCATCTTCGCGCTGATGCTCGCGTTCGCGTTCGGAGCGGGCGTGGTCTGGCACTTCACGCACCGCGAGAAGCCGCTCTCCGACGCGCCGGCGCTGATTCTCAAGGTGCGCGAGGTAGCGCGGCTGGAGACGCTCGACGTCGCGCTCTACAAGAAGATCGACTTCTCGCCCGACCCGCGCGAGCAAGGCGGCGCGTGGGCCTCGCTGGTCCAGTGGGCGAGGTATTCCCTGCGGCCCCCCCGGGGAAGGGCCATCGTCTTCGCCGAGGCGCACCTCGGCCTCGACCTGCGCAAGCTGGACGTGAACGGCATTCGCGTGGCGGGCCGGCGCGTCGAAGTGGTGCTGCCGCAGGTGGATGTGAAGGTCGAGCTGCGTCCGGCCGAGACGGAGATCATCGGGTCGAACCTCGACTCGGCGCAGACCGCCGAGTTGTTCGAGCGCGCCCGCGCCGCGTTCGAGGCCGAGGTCACGGCGGACAAGGGCCTGCAGCAGCGCGCGCGGCAATCGGCGCAGCAGTCGTTGCGCTCGCTCTTCCGCGGGCTGGGAATCGAGGAAGTGATCTTCGTCGACAAGCTCACGCCCGAGACGCGGCGTGGGTAGCTCGTTCGCGCCTCTCTGGACGATCGATCCCTCGATCGACTTCCTCAACCACGGCTCGTTCGGCGCCTGCCCGCGCTTCTTGCTCGAGGCGCAGAGCGAGTGGCGCGCGCGCCTGGAGCGGCAGCCGCTGCAGTTCTTCCGCGACCTGGAGGGGCTGCTCGACGAGGCGCGCTCCGCTCTGGGCGAATTCGTCGGCGCGGACGCGGACGATCTCGTTTTCGTGACCAACGCGACGACGGGCGTGAACACCGTGGTGCGGTCGTTGGAGCTCGAGGCGGGCGACGAGCTGCTGACCACGGATCACTCCTACAACGCCTGCCGGAACGCGCTCCGCTGGCACGAGGGGCGCGGCATCAGGATCGTCACGGCGCGCATTCCCTGGCCGCTGCTCGGGCCGTGGCAAGTGGTCGAGGCGGTCCTCTCCGCCGTCACGTCCCGCACGCGCCTCTTGCTCATCGACCACATCACCAGCCCGACAGGGCTGATCTTCCCCGTAGCGGAACTGGTGCGCCGTCTCGCCGAGCGCGGCATCGACACGCTGGTCGACGGCGCCCACGCGCCGGGCCACATCCCGCTCGACCTGCGCGCGCTGGGCGCGGCGTATTACACGGGCAACTGTCACAAGTGGCTCTGCACGCCCAAGGGGGCGGCGTTTCTGCACGTGCGGCGCGATCGGCAGGCCTTGGTGAAGCCCATCGCTCAGGGGCACGGGCTCAATTCGGCGCGGACCGATCGATCGCGGTTTCGCCTGCAGAACGACTGGATCGGGACGGACGATTACTCGCCGCACCTCTGCATTCCGCAGGCGATCGAATATCTCGGCGGGCTGATGCCCTGGCCCGAGCTCATGGAGCGCAATCGATCGCTGGCCATCGCGGGACGGCGCAAGCTGTGCGACGCGCTCGGCATCGAGGCGCCAGCGCCGGAATTCATGCTCGGCTCGCTCGCCTCGGTGCCGCTGCCTGACCATGCGGGAGAGCCGCCGCCCACGACGTCGGCCTGGTGGCACCCGCTGCAGCGGGCGCTGCTGGAGAAACATCGCATCGAAGTGCCGGTGCACATCTTCCCGGCGATGCCGCGCCAACTACTCCGCATCTCCGCGCAGCTCTACAATTCCGAAGACCAATACGACCACCTGGCCACCGCCCTCACCGAGGAGTTGCGCGCCACTCGATGAGCCGGCGCGCGAGCTCGTCGCCGCAGTCCTCCTGAATGAAGTGGCCGGCGCTGTCGAGCACGGCGTGGGGCTGGCCCTGCGCGCCGGGGATGAGCTTCTGCAGGCGGCGCTCGGCGCCGCGCGTGATGGGATCGTGCGCCCCGAAGAGCGTGAGGAACGGCTTGCGCCATCGCTTCAGGGCCTCCCACGCAGCGCGGTTGGGAACGCTCGACGGATCATCGGGGCGCGTCGGCACGAGGCGCGGGAACTGGCGCGCGCCGGCCTTGTAGCTCTCGTCGGGAAAGGGCGCGTCGTAGGCGCTCCGGACGCCGCGCTGCAGTGGCTGCGCGCAGCCGAACTGCACGATCCGGCCCGCAGGAAAGACCGGCGTGTATTGCGCGAAGGCGCTCCAGACCCTGAAGACCGGGGGCGTCCTCTGATCGCCGGTGGGAAGGAAGGTATTCGCCGCGCAGATGCGCGCGAACCTGTCCGGCTCTTCGGCCGCGAGGCGAAGGCCGATCAGCCCGCCCCAGTCCTGGCAGAAGAGCGTGACGTCGCGCAGATCGAGACGGTGCAAGAAGCCGCGCATCCAGTCGACGTGGCGCTGGAAGGTATAGGCGTCGCGACGCGCCGGCTTGTCGCTGCGGCCGAAGCCGACCAGGTCGGGCGCCACCGTGCGCAGTCCGGCGGCGACGAGCGGCGGGATCATCTTCCGGTAGAGGTAACTCCAGGATGGCTCGCCGTGCAGGAGCAGGAAGACCGGGCCCGCGCCTTCGTCGAGGTAGTGGATGCGCAGGCCATCGACTTCCAGGTAGCGCGGCGTAAAGGGCCAGCCCGGCAAGCCGGTGAAGCGATCGTCAGGGGTGCGGAGGACGTCCATCAAGTCGGGTTTCGCTCCAGATCGCGCAGCATGTCGGGCGTGTCGGCGTCGAGGAAGGGGCGGATGTCCGCCCAATCAAGCTTCGCTGCTCGCACTTGGGCGAGGATAGCGCGCGGGCCGGCCGGGCGCGGAGCCGCGAGAAGTTGCTGGGCAGCGGCGAGGCATGGGGCGCGGCGCCAGAGTGCGCAGAGTGGCTGGAGTGAGCCGCCCGCCTCGGGCACGGCCGCGTCGTGGCCGGCGATGGCGGCGAAGAGCGCGTCGATGAGCGCCGGGTCGGCGGCGAAAGGCATGTCGGCCGCGCAGGCGAAGACCAGTTCGTGTCGCGCGGCGGAGAGGCCCGCGTGCAGGCCCGAAAGCGGCGTTTGAGAAGGGTGGAGGTCGGGCACGAGCTCTATCTGCGCACGCGTGAGGGTGGAAATCTCGTCGGCGACGGCCGCATACCGTTGCGGTTCCTTGGCCGCGAGGGCGATCTGGGCAAATCCCGCCGCCTGCACCCCGCGCAGGACGTGGCCGAGGAGCGGCTGGCCGCGGAACTGCGCCAGCGCCTTGTCGCTGCCGAAGCGCCGGCTCTGGCCGCCGGCCAGAACGAGTGCACAGGCGTCGCGCGCAGCACCACTCATCCACCCCTCAAAACGAGAACGAGAACGAGAACCAGAACTGCAGTCACCCGACGCGTGCCGCGAACATCTTCTGCAGCGCCGGCGTCTCGCGCACGAGGTCGAGCGCGAGCCGGGCGTGCCCGCGCGCGTACCCGTTCCCGATGGTCAGCCGGACGTCCTTTCCGACCCCTTCCGCCCCGAGCGCCGCCGCGGTGAAGCTGGTGGCCATGCTGAAGAACAGCACCTCGCCGCCCTCGCGCGCCGAGAGGATGCTGCCCATTTCCGTCCCGGGCACACTGGCGCAATTGACCACCAGGTCGAACGCGCCCCGCGTCGCGGCGTAGACGTCGAGCGGCTTGGTCGCGTCCGCCGCGATGGACGCGTCGGCCAGGCCGGCCTCGACCAACGCGGCCGCCGCGTCGGCGCGATAGTCGAGCGCCGTGACGTGCGCGCCGTTCCGCCGCGCCTGCGCGCACGCGAGCGACCCGCTCTTCCCCGCCCCGATGACCAGCACACGCTGCCCGCTCGACGCGAGCCGCGCCACCCACGCCGGCGCGCCGCAAACGTCGAGCACTGCCAGCGCCGTCTCGAGGGGCAGATCGTCCGGCAACAGCGCCCACAGGCCGGTGGCAAAGAGCACGGCGCGCCCGCGCACGTCGAGCCGCTCGGCGCGCATGTGCACGGCGCGAATCTCGTCGAGCACGAGCGGCGTCAGCGTGAGCGAAACGAGCGTGGCGATGCGAGCGCCGCGACGCAATTCGGAGGCGCCGGGAAACTCCGGCCCGACCCCGGCGACTCGCCCGATGAGCATGCCGCCCGAGCCCGTGATGGGATTCTGCATCTTCCCACGCTCGCGCACGATCTCCATCACGCGCGCCGCCACCCGCGCCGCGTCGCCGCCGGCCTGGTTCGCGAGCTGCCGGAACGACGCCGCGTCGATGTTGAGGTGCTCGACGTCGACGAGCAGCTCGTCGGGCCCGGGCGGCAGGCGCGGATCGAGCACCTCGGCCTGCTGCGGGAGCGCTCCCGCCGGGCGCACCACCCGCCGCAGGCCGTAGGGATCACTCACCGGCCTTCCCCGGCGGCATCTTCTTCATGAACGACGCGATCAGATCGATGGGCACCGGGAAGATGGTGGTGGAGGCTTTCTCCGCGCTGATCTCCACCAGCGTCTGCAGATAGCGAAGCTGCAGCGCCGCCGGGTGCGCGTCGATCACGTCGGCGGCCATGCCCAGCTTCTCGGCGGCCTGGTATTCGCCCTCGGCGGCGATGACCTTCGCACGCCGCTCGCGCTCCGCCTCGGCTTGCCGCGCCATGGCGCGCTGCATCTCCGGCGGCAGGTCGATGGCCTTCACCTCGACGGCCGTGACCTTGATGCCCCACGGCTCGGTGTGCAGGTCGAGCACCACCTGCAGCTCCTTGTTGATCTTCTCGCGCTGGGCCAGGAGATCGTCCAGCTCCAGCTTGCCCAGCGTCGACCGCAGCGTGGTCTGAGCAAGCTGCGACGTCGCGTAGAGGAAGTTCTCCACCTGGATGATGGCGCGCTCCGCGTCCACCACGCGGAAATAGATCACCGCGCTCACTTTCAAGGAGACGTTGTCGCGTGTGATCACGTCTTGCGGCGGCACGTCGCGGGTGACGGTGCGCAGGTCGACCTTCACGATGCGGTCGACGCCGGGAACGATCCAGTTGAGCCCCGCGCGTTTCGTCTCGGCGAAGCGCCCGAGCCGGAAGATGACGCCCGCCTCGTACTGCTGGATGACGCGGAGGCCGGAGATGACCCAGAAGACGACGATGGCCGCGAAGATGCCGATGCCGACGCTCATGACGTTCCCTTCTCGAGCGGCGCGACCTCGAGAGTGAGGCCGCGCACCGCCACCACACGCGCGCGCGCGCCGGCCGGGATGGGCTGGCCGCTCGACGCCTTCCACAGCTCGCCCTGCACCAGCACGGTGCCGCCGCCCGACGGATCGACGGGCTCGCGCACCTCGCCCACCGCGCCGATGAGCGCCTCGCTGCCGGTGTTGATGGGCTGCCGCGTGCTCTGCGACAGCTTCCACGCCAGCGTGGCGGCGATGAGCACCAGCGCCACTCCCACCGGGGCGACGACGCGCCAGCCGACCCCGAAGTCGGAGTCGGCGTAGAAGGTCTTGTCAACGTGTCCGACGAGGAGGAGCGACCCGAGCACCACGCACACCGCCCCCGCGGCGACGAACCCGCCGTGCCCGCCGACATACATCTCGGCGACGAAGAACCCCACGCCCAGCACGATGAGCAGCACCGCGCCGATGTTCACTGGCAGCATCTGGAACGAGATGGCCGAAATGAGGATGCAGATGCCGCCCACCACACCGGGAACCACCGTCCCGGGATTGAACATCTCGATCATGATGCCGGCCAGGCCGAGCATGAAGATGAGGTAAGCGATCGACGGGTCGGCGAGCACGTGCAGCACTTTGTCTTTGACCGGCCAGCTGACGCTGCGCAGCTCGGCGCTGGCGGTGTGGAGCACGCGGCGCTCGCCACCGCCCAGGTCGATCTTCCTGCCGTCGATCTTGCGCAGCAGTTCCGGCACGTCCTCGGCGATGAGGTCGATGACCTTCAGCTCCAACGCCTTCGAGGCGGTGACGCTCTCGCTCTCGCGGACGGCTTTCTCCGCCCACTCCACGTTGCGCGAGCGGCGCTCGGCGATGCCCTTGACGAACGCGGCGGTGTCGTTCTCCAGCTTCTTGAACATGGTATCTTCTTCTGACGGCTTCTCGCCCTTCTTCGACGAGGGCAAGCCGATGCCGACGGGGTGCGCCGCGCCGATGTTGCTCGAGGGGGCCATGGCAGCGACGTGGGCCGCCAAGGTGAGGAACACGCCCGCCGAGCCGGCGCGCGCGCCCGGCGGCCCCACCCAGAAAACGATCGGCACCTTGGCAGACAACTCGGCTTGCACGATGTCGCGCGTCGTCGAGAGCAGCCCGCCCGGCGTATCGAGGCGCACCAGCAGCGCCTCGACGCCTTTGTCCTGCGCGTCCTTGATCGCTTCGATGAGGAAATGGCCCGAGCCGGGATCGACCGACCCGACCAGCTCGGCGTACGCGACCACCGGCGTCGCCGCCATGAGCAGCGCGAGGATCATTGCTTCAGACCCAGCTTCTTCATCACCTGCTTCAGATCCTCCCAGACCTTCCCCTTCTCGCCCGGGCTGCGCAAGAGATACGCCGGATGGAACGTCGGAATCACCGGGATGCCCTCGTACTGGCGCCACTGCCCGCGCAGCCGCGTGATGGGCGTCGCGTCGCGCAAGAGCGACTGGGCGGCGAACTTGCCCAGCGTGACGATCACCTCGGGCCTCACCGCGGCGAGCTGGCCCTTGAGAAACGGCTCGCACGACTCCAGCTCGTCGGGCTCGGGGTTGCGGTTGTTGGGCGGTCGGCATTTCACCGTGTTGGCGATATAGACGTCCCCGCGCTCGAGGCCCATCGCCTCGATCATCTTCGTCAAGAGCTGGCCGGCCTTCCCCACGAAGGGGAAGCCTTGCAGGTCCTCGTCCTCGCCCGGCGCTTCGCCGACGAACATGAGCCGCGCGCGCGGGTTGCCCACGCCGAAGACGATGTTGTGGCGGCCCTTGTGCAGCTTGCAGCGGGTGCAGTCGCCGAGGTCGGCGCGGACAGACTCTAACGTGGGGAGCTTCACGTTTTGGGTTGGGGTTGGGTTCTCGTTCTCGTTCTCGTTCTGGTTGTGGTTCTGGCTGTGGTTCTGGTTCTGGTTTTGGCTATCGAGCTCGGGGCGGGATGGAGAGGCGAGGTTTTGCAGGCCGCTATCGCCGGCCCATGTCACGTATGCGCGGAGCTCGTCGAGGACGTCCTGCATGAGGCACCGTCTATCACAGGCGCAAGCGGATGCGGTCCCAGATAGCGTGAGCGACGGCCAGTTTGGTGCCGGACAGCTCGGCGCGGCCGCCGTCCTTGTCGAGGACGACGACGCGGTTGGTGCCCTTGCCGAATGACTCGCCTACTTCGTTGGCGACGATCAGGTCGAGGTTCTTGCGCAAGAGCTTTTCGCGCGCGTTGGGTTCGACGTTCTCGGTCTCGGCGGCGAATCCGACCAGGAGCGGCTTGTCGCCCCGCGCTCCCAGGCCGGCGAGAATGTCGGGGGTCCGCACCAGCCGCACCATCTCGTCGCCGTCCTTCTTCTTCACTTTCTGCCCGGAGCGCTCGGCGGGGCGTTGGTCGGCCACGGCGGCGGCCATGACCACGACGCGCGCGCCGTCGAGGTGCTGATCGACCGCGCCGGCCATCTCGTCCGCCGAAACGACGCGAACGACGTTCACGCCCGCCACGTCCGGCAGCTCGGTCGGCCCGGCGATCAAAGTCACCTTGGCGCCGCGGTCGCGCGCCGCCTCGGCCAGGGCAAAGCCCATCCGGCCCGACGAGGGATTGCTGAGGAAACGCACCGGGTCGAGCGCCTCGCGCGTCGGCCCCGCCGTCACCAGCACCCGCACGCCTTCGAGGTCGGGCGGCGCGAGGAGCTCGGCGGCCGCTGCCACGATCTCCGGCGGCTCCGAGAGCCGTCCCGGTCCGACGTGCGAGCGCTCTGCCATCTCGCCCACTGCCGGCCCCACCAACCGGGCGCCGCGCTCGCGCAGCACGCGCACGTTGTCCTGCACCGCCCTGCTGGCCCACATCTTCTCGTTCATCGCCGGCGCCACCAGCCAGCGCCGCGGCGCGATGGCGAGCAACGTGGCGGCCGCGACGTCGTCGGCCTGGCCCATGCGCAAGCGCGCCATCAGATTCGCCGTGGCGGGCGCGACCACCGCCAGCTCGGCCCAGTCGGCGAGCGCGATGTGCCCCGCCGCCAGCTCTTGCTCGGCAGAGAACAGATCGGTCGCCACCGCCGAGCCGGTCAGCGCCTGGAACGTCAGCGCCGTGACGAATCGCTGCGCCGCCGGCGTCAGCGCGCACCGCACCTGGGCCCCGCCCTTCACCAGCAGGCGCGCCACCTCGCACGCCTTGTAGGCGGCGATTCCGCCGCCCACGCAGAGCAGGATGCGCTTCCCCGTCAAGGCCATGTGCCGCATGATCGCAGACCCACGCTCCGCACTCCACTTCTGCTATACCGCGCCCCGCATGATGCGCCGCCGCCCAGCGTCCCCCGGCATCCTCGCCGCCCTGCACGCGCGAAAGATCGCGGTCGCAGCCCTGTACTGGGGGCCCATCATCTTCCTCTTGTCGACCATCGCCCTCATCGTCAGCCTGTGGAAGGGCATCGGCCTCGGGGGGGTCTACTACGCCGGCGTAGTGGCGCTGGCGGCGCTCGGTGTCGCCTCCGCCTGGAGCCTCCAGCGCCGGCTGCAGGAGATCACCGTCGCGCTGGAGCGCGCCCAGCGCACCAGCACGGTGGGCCTGCTCACCGCGGGCTTCGCCCACGAGATGAAGAACGCGCTCACCGTGGTGCTGGGATTCGCCGAGCTGGCGCGCACCGCCGCCGAACGCGCGCAGGCCGACGCCAAGTTGACGCGCCATCTCAAGGAGCTGGAGAACGAGACGCGCCGCACCGTGGCGCAGCTGCAGAGCTTCCTCAGCTACGCCAGCGGCGAGAAGGTGCCGCGCCGGCCGCAGGACGTGAACGAGCTGGTCAACGAGGCGCTGCTGATGGTGCGGCCGATGGCGCGCATGAAGGACCTCATGCTCGAGCAGACGGCCGGCGAGCCGCCGCGCGTCGACGCCGACCCCTTCGCCATCCGGCAGCTCCTGCTCAACGTGCTGCTCAACGCGCTCGACTTCGCGCGCACGCGCATCTCCATCACGACGGGCTGCGCGGTCGACGGGCGCGCCGAGGTGACGGTCGCGGACGACGGGCCCGGAGTCGCCCCGGAGAATCGCGAGCGTATCTTTCTGCGATTCGTCACCACGCGCCCGGGCGGGAACGGCCTTGGGCTCTCGACGAGCCGCGAGATCGCCGAGGCGCACGGGGGCACGCTGAGTCTTCAAGAGACGGCGGGCGGGGGAGCTACATTCGTGCTGCGCTTGCCTCCCGCCTAGCGCGAGGCTCAGTTGCTCTGAGCCTCGCAGGCGTCGGGCTTCAGGCTTCGGGCCTCGGGCAAATGGGAAGAATTGGTTTTTCCCGAGGCCTGAGGTCCGAGGTCTGAGGCCCAGCGCAAGCGGAGCGCGCTGTCGCTGAGCCTCGGATACTTTCAAAACCGAGCAGCTGCAAAGAGCTGATTTTGGGCGTGTAAAAGTGCTGTGTGCGCCCGGAGCACCTCAGCCAACTGGGACCGACGTGCGCCCCTTTCGGAGCACTTTAACCACCTTGATCGTGCTCGCCGCGACCCAATACAGTCGCCGCGTTATCGCAGGGCGCGCGTTGCGCTCGGCTTTCGTTCGCTCGGAGGAACTAATGAAGAAAATCATCTCAACGATTGCATTAAGCGTTCTATGTATTGCAGGCGCTGCACGGGCCGACAAGGCTCGGACTGGCCACTTGGCCAAGGACCACATGATCCGGTTCACCGCCGACACCGAGTTCGGCATTCCGCTGGGTAACTACGCTGACGTGAACAGCGTCGGCGGCGGCGTGTCGGTCACCGGCGAGTACCTTCTGCTGGAACAGCTCAGCGGGACGTTGCGGATCGGGTTCGACGCGCACGCCGATCGGACCGTCGGCGCCAGGAGCTCGCACGTGAACGCAATTCCCATCCTGCTGGGCACGAAGTATTTCATCGGGCCTGACCGGCAGGGCATGTTCGGCGCGTTCGAGCTCGGCATGTTCGACCTGATGAGCAGCGTCACGCAGGGTACCGTCTCCGGCAGCTCGAACGACGTGAAGTTCGGGATGGGCGTCGGCCTCGGCTATCAGCAGAACCAGTGGCATGTGCGCGTGAACGTGCACTCGCAAGACGTCGGGAACTTCGGCAGCGCAATGATGTTGACGGGCGGGATCGGCTATCAGTTCGCCGGCCTCTAGGACCTCTCCAGGGCAGGGCACGCCGATGCCGTCGTGCCCTGCTCGGGTTTCGGGAGGATTCCAGTTCGCTGCAGCTGACAGCGGAGTGCCAATGCAAAGACGAACCGCCTCGACGACGCTTCAACGCGCCGCACCAGCACCCCGTGAGATCGCGGACCCAGACGAGTTCAGCGTCGGAGACGTGCTCGCGGAGGGATTTCGCACCTGGCTTTCGCAGCTTCCCGTATTCGCGGGAATAGCCCTGCTCTTGCACGCACCGCTGCTGCTCTTCGCTTTCCTGCCGCCGCTGCCTCGACTGCTGTTCGTCGTCGCCCTGCTGGCAGCCGAACTCGCCATCGCGCTCCTCGTGAAGGCGGCGCTGGTCAAGGCAGTCATCGATTACCAGAGGCAGCTTCCGACGGATTTCCTCGAGTACCTCCAAGCGGTTGGAAGCAACGCCTGGGCCGTCCTCGTGCTGGGGGTGCGAATCCTCTCTCGCGCCGCGATGCGGTCGTTTCTTTTGCTCGTGCCTGGAGTCAATTACCTTTGCGAGACCTTCGCAGCGGTGCCGGCCGTCATCGTCGAAGGCGTCTCAACCGGCGAAGCCCTCCGGCGCAGTCAGCAGCTCACCAAGGGCGTACACCTCCAGGTTTTTGGCATCTGCCTCGTCATCTGGTCGGTGGGGGCCGTTTGGACTTTCGCTTTCGACGTCCACCATGGCGCGGGCTTGAGCAGCACGACCTGGTTGATCTTCTACCTCTGCATCCGCGCGCTGGAACGATCCTTGGCGGCGGTGCTGAGCGCGATCACCTACCAGCACCTGTGCGCGCGGCCCGATCAGCCGTAAACGCGCCATAAATCAACTTGCAACAGGTCGACCCTTCGGGTGACGCTCGAAGCGAGGAATGTCTTCGAGAGGCGTCATCGCGGCGGCCGTCCTGGCGGCGGGATTTGCGGCGCGCGCCGACTCGCTCGCCGACCAGGCGGATTTTCACTTCCATCGCGGCGCACAGCTCATCCAGCGCGGGAAGGTCGAGGAGGCGCTGAGCGAGTTCTTCTTCTCGAACCGGCTGGTCCACAACCGCAACGCCGTCTTCAACATCGCCCGATCGTTCGAGCTGCTCAAGCGCTACAACGAGGCATACCGCTGGTACAGCGATATCCTTTTCGAGGAGAACGTGCCGGCCGCGGACCTCGAGGCGGTCGAGGCGGCCATCCGCCGCCTGGAGCCGTCGCTGGCGCTGTTGCGCATCGAGAGCGAGCCGGCCGGCGCGACGCTCTACATCGACCGCAAGGACCTGGGCGCGCGCGGCCAGACGCCGCTGACGCTGGCGCTCCCGCCAGGCAAGGCGGTGGTCATGGCCGAGCTGACCGGCCACCGCCCGGCCAACGCCGACGTGACGCTCGCCATCGGCGCTACGCGCACCGTGAAGCTCCAGCTCGAGCGCATCTGGAGCCTGCTCGAGCTGTCGGGCGAACCGGGCACGGCTGAGCTGCGCGTCGATACCATCGACGGCCCTTCGCAGGACGCGCGCGGAACGCTGCGCGTCTTGCCCGGCGATCACCAACTCTTCCTCTCCGCGCCGGGCTATACGGGGCAGCAAATTGCCGTGCAGGCCCCGGTCGACAAGACCATGCCGGTTCATTTCAAGCTGCTGCCCCTGCCGCCGCCGTCGGGATCGATGGTGGTGCGCGCCAACGCCGACGGCGCGCTCTTGCGCATCGACGGCCGCGAGGCGGGGTTCGCGCCCCAGGTCATCCGCGACGTGGCGGTGGGCGTGCACGAGCTGGAGGTGTTCGCTCCCGAGCGCGAGCCGTTCGCGCAGCCCGTCGAGGTACGCGACGGCGAGCAGACCTTCGTCGACCTGAAGCTGCAGTACCTCCGCCCGCGCGTCATCGCCGCCGAGCGCCAGCTCACCCGCGTCGAGGACGCGCCCGCCTCGGTGACGATCATCAGCGCCGGGGAGATCCGCGCCTTCGGCTACGCAACGCTGGCCGAGGCGCTGCGCTCGGTGCGCGGCCTCTACACCACCTCCGATCGCAGCTACGAGAGCTTGGGCGTGCGCGGGTTCTCGCCGCCCGGCGTCTACAACAACAAGGTGCTGGTGCTGTCCGACGGGCACGTCACCAACGACATGACCTCGGGCCAGGGGTTCATCGGTCGCGACTTCGACGTCGACCTGGGCGAGGTGGAACGCATCGAGGTGGTGCGCGGGCCGGGGTCAGTGCTGTACGGCAGCGCGGCCTTCTTCGCCGTGGTGAACGTCGTTCACCGCGCCGCGCTCGATGGCCGGCACTTCCAGGGCGGCGCGGCGCTGGGCTCGTTTGCCGAGACGAGCGGAGCGATTCTCGGCTCGCTGGCCGGGCGGGGAAATTCCCTTTCGGCGCGGGCCGCGGGCCTGCGCGCCGAGGGCGAGCCGGTCTTCGGCGCGTCGCTTTTCGCCGGGCCCGCGCAGAAATTCGCCCTCGGCTTCGACGAGGAAAAGGCCCTGCACGGCGACCTGCGCGCGCGCGCCGGCGACTTCGCCCTCGCCGCGGTGTTCAACCGGCGCACGAAGGGAATTCCCACCGGCCCGTACGGCACCTTCGGCATTCCCGGGACGCAGAACGACGACCAGCGCTGGTTCGTCGAAGGGACGTACAGCCGCGACTTCGACTCGGGCCTGGGCATCGACGCGCGCGCCTCGTTCGACGCCGCCCACGACGTGACCGACTTCGCCGTCCAGGGCAGCAGCGAGACGGGCCGCGCGACGCGCAGCGGAAACTGGGGCGGCGGTGAGTTGCGGGCGCGCTTGCCGGTCGTGGCGGGGAACCGCGTCTTCGCGGGCGGCGAGGTGCAGCGCATCTGGCGCTCGCGCTTGTTGCTCGAGCGGCCCGGCCTATCCGCCGCCGAGGACAACCATCTACAGACCGTCTCCAGCGTCTACCTGGGCGACGATCTCCAGCTCGGCAGCCGCGTGAAGCTCTCGGCGGCGGTGCGATACGACGCGTATTTCGGCGCCGCGGGCATCGTGCCGGGACCGCAGATCAACCCACGTGTCGCGCTCATCACCCAGCCATATCCCGGCGGCGTGCTCAAGCTGATGGCGGGGGCGGCATACCGCGCGCCCACGCTGAACGAGCGCTATTTCCACAACGGCGTGCCGGGCACGCTCTACTACCAGATCCCCGCCGAGAACACGCCCGCCGAGCGGACCGCCGGACTCAACCACCTCGAACCCGAGAAGGCGCGCACCGCGGAGTTCGAGCACACGCACCAGCTCGGCGAAGAGACGCAGATCGTCGTCGCCGGGTACTGGAGCCGCATCGACCAGATCATCCGCCTCAAGGCGATCCAGCTGGCCGGCTATCCCGCCGCCTTCCGCTACCAGAACAAGAACGCGCAGACCTTCAGCGCCGGGATCGAGGGCGAGGTGCGCTGGCAGCCGCGGCCGGGCGCGCTGGTCGACGTTTGGTACGCGTTCAACCGCATCCGCAACAACGACGGCAACCCCGACGTGCCCAACGCGCCCGCGCACACCGGAGCGCTGCGCGCCATGGTGCCCGTCTCGGGCGAGCGGCTCTCGCTCGCGACCGAGCTGATCTACAACTCGTCGCGGTTCACCGCCTTCGACAGCGCCAACCCCGAAACGTCGGTGGGCGAATCGCTCGTCTGGAACGCAGGGCTGAGCGGCTATCTCTCCTCGCCTCAGCTCCGCTACGGCGCATTCGTCGACAACCTGCTCGACGACCGCGTCATGCTGCCGGGGGGCCTCGAGATCCCCTTCCCGTCGCACGCGGTTCCCCAACTGGGCCGCACCTTCCGCTTCTCCATCGCCGCGTCGTTCTAGGTGACGTACTTCTCGATCTGCTTGAAGAGATCGAGGCGGTCGACCAGGTCGGTGAGGTAGTCGAGGCGGTCGGTCTCCAGCTCGACGACCGGCGAGAGCGTGTAGCGCGCGCGCCACTCCTCGTAGAGCTCGTTCAACCGCTTGAGGTACCCGGTGGGGAGGTCGATCTCCATCTTCCGGCCCCGCTTCTGGATGCGCTTCTTCAGCGTGCGCACCGGGCACTTGAGAAAGATCATCAAGTCCGGCGGGGCGAGCGAGCCGCAGATGGTCTGGTACAGCTCGCGGTACGTCCGGTAGTCGCGCTCGCTCATCATCCCGCTCCGCTTCAAGTTCTCGCAGAAGATCTCCGCGTCCTCGTAGATGGTGCGGTCCTGCACCACCGTCCCCGGCTCCTCCATCAGCTCGCGATGGAGGCGGAACTTGTGGGTGAGGAAATAGATCTGCGAGTGGAAGGCCCAGGCCTTCATGTCCGCGTAGAAGTCGGCCAGGTAGGGGTTGGTCTCGTTGGGCTCGTAGAACGGCCTCAGCCCGTAGCGGCGGCAGAGGAACTGGACCAGCTCGCTCTTTCCCGCGCCCATGTTCCCGGCGACGGCGATGAATCGCTTCTTCGCGGGCATGAGGTCGATTATCCTTCGCGGCCCATGAAGCGCGCAGCAATTCTCTTGGTTCTGGCAGCCTGCAACACCGACTCGGCCGCGCCGCACCTGGCCCGCGGCAACGTGCTGGTCAACAACGGCAAGCGCGAGGAGGCCGCGGCGGAGTACCGCGAGGCGGCCCGGCTCGCCCCTCGCAGCGCGCAGCCGCGCGAGCGCCTGGGCGACACGCTCTACGACCTGGGCCGCAAGGACGAGGCGCTGGCGGCCTACCGGGACGCTTCGTCGGTCGATCCCGACTCGGTGACGGCGCGCATCGGCGCCGCCCGCGTGCTGAGCGACAAGGGCGACCTCGCCGCTGCTCGCGTCGAGCTGACCGCCGCCCTGGAAAAAGCGCCGACGAATCTCTTTCTCCTTCTCTCGCGAGGAAACCTCGGCGCCCGCGCCGGGGACAAGAAGGCCGCGCTGGCCGACGGTGAACGCGCCGTCCACCTCAAGTCCGACAACGTGCCCGCCCTCTACCAGTACGGCCTCGCTCTCTTGGACGACGGGCAGGTTCGCGAGGCGGGCGCGGCGTTCGATCGTCTGTTGAAGGTCGCGCCGGCATCGCCCGAAGGGTATTACGGCCGCGCGCGCTACCATGCCGCCCGCGGCGAGGGCGCGTTCGCCGCCGAGGCGCTGGCCGCCGCGGCAAGGCTGGTCGCGCCCGACGCGCGGGCGCGCCTCTCCGAGCAGGGCCTCAAGGGCGAGGCGCTGGACAATGCCGCCCGCGAGGCCACCGATCGCTCCCTCGCCTCGATGCGCGCCGACCCGGCCTTCGCCCGCTGGGCCCAGGACCCGGGCTTCCGCCGTGGGGCAGACTGGCCGATGTCCGCCGCGCGTTGAGGCTCGCGCCGAGTTGACTCAGCGTGTCGAGAAGCTTCCGCAAAAAGTGCTCACTCTCCAACCTGAAAATGCTGCCGCAAATCGCCTGCTCAGCGCGCGGCGCGCCGGGTAGCCGAACGTCTGTGCCAAGGGCTATTGCTATGGGGTTGCCGATCGGTACGATGTTGGGGTGAGTGAAAGCAAAGGTCCGCTTGCGCCGCCCCCTGGCGCGAAGCCTGAGCCTCGCGCAACTGCGCCGCCTCCTGGCGCGAAGCCCGAGCCTCGCGCAAGCGCGCCGCCCCCTGGCGCGAAGCCCGAGCCTCGCGCGCCTGCGCCGCCCTCTGGCGCGAAGCCCGAGCCTCGCGCACCTGCGCCGCCATCTGGCGCGAAGCCCGAGCCTCGCGCATCTGCGCCGCCCTCTGGCGCGAAGCCCGAGCCTCGCGCATCTGCGCCGCCCCCTGGCGCGAAGCCCGAGCCTCGCGCACCTGCGCGCCGGAAGGGCCTGGGCACCGCGCTCGCAAACGGGCTCGCCGGCGCGACCGGCGGGCTCATCAAGCTCACCAGCAAGTTATTCGGCGGGGTGCGCGAGCGCGCCGGCGCGTCGTACGACGAATTTCGCGCGCGGCCCGAGCACGCGCGCTGGCGCGCCTACGCGCTGGGATTCTACGGGCTCATCGCGGCCACGACGTTCGCCGGCCAGTTCTACACCAGCAACATGTTGACGGCGTACGTCCGCGTCCAGCCCGTCGAGCTGCCCGCCTCCACGCAGATTTTCGTGCGCAACGACTCGGGCAAGAGCTGGATGACGGTGCGCATTACGCTCAACGGCATCTATTCCTTTGACACCCCCGAGGTGAAACCGGGGGCGCACGTCCTCCTGCCCGTGAACAAGTTTGCCATCACCGACACAGTGACCGCCAGGCCGACTTATGCTCCGAGGAACATCGTGCCCCGCCAGCTGGTCATCGACTGCGACCGCGGGCGTCTCGAGCTGGATCTGACGCCGTGAGCGCCGTGCTGCAACGGGCGCTGCGGGCGCGGGTGCTGGTGGTGGACGACGATCCGGAGATCGTCACCTTCCTCGCCACTTTGCTCGAGTTGGAAGGCATCGAGTCGCAGGTGGCCACCAGCGCGGCGGCAGCGCTGGAGAAGCTGGAGCACGCGCTGCCCAACCTGGTCCTGCTCGACATCGCCATGCCGGACCGCGACGGCCTCGATCTCTGCCGCGAGCTGAAGCAGGACCCGCGCACGCGCGACGTGCCGGTCTTCGTCGTCTCGGCGCGGCCGGGCAAGGACGTGGTCGACCGTGCCTACGCGGCGGGGGCGGAGGAGTTCATCCGCAAGCCGTTCGAGAACCAGGAGTTGATCGCCCGCATCCGCGAGCGTCTCAACGCGTAGGCTACTCCTTCTTTTCGCCCTCGTCCTTCTTGGTCTTCTTTGCCTTGGCCGGTTTCTTCTCGCCGGCCTGCGCCGCCGCGGCCGCCTCGGTCTTCTTTTCGGCCTTCTTGTCCGCGGCCGCCTCGGTCTTCTTCTCCTCGGCCTTCTTGTCCGAGGCGGGCTTCTTCTCCGGCTCGGTCTTCTCGGTCTTCTCGCTCTTCTCCACCAGCTCGAGGATGGCCATGGGCGCGTTGTCGCCGACGCGGTTCTGCACGTGGATGAGGCGCGTGTACCCCCCCGGGCGCGCCTTGAAGCGCGGGCCGATGGTCTCGAACAGCTTGGCCAGCGCCGCCTGGTCGCGCACTGTCTTGTGCACCACTCGCCGCGACGCCAGCGTGTTCTCCCGCGCCTTGGTGATGACGCGCTCGACCAGCCGGCGCGCCTCCTTGGCCTTGGGCGTGGTGGTGCGGATGCTCTCCTCGAGAATCACGCTGCGCACCAGGTTCTGCAAAAGCGACTTCCGGTGGCTCGAGTTGCGGCTCAGCTTGCGGCCGGTATTGGCATGACGGGACATCGGTGATCTCCCTTACTGCTTGAGGGCCGGCGCCGCCGCCGTGGGCGGCTTGGGCGGCCAGTTCTCCAGCTTCATGCCCAGGGAGAGCCCCATCTCGGCGAGGATCTCCTTGATCTCTTTCAGCGACTTGCGGCCGAAGTTCTTCGTCTTGAGCATCTCGGCCTCGCTCCTCTGCACCAGATCGCCGATGGTCTTGATGTTGGCGTTCTGCAGGCAGTTGGCCGAGCGCACCGAAAGCTCCAGCTCGTCCACCGAGCGGAAGAGGTTCTCGTTCAGCTTCTCCTCGGCCTTGGGCACCTCGATGGGAGCGGGCTCTTCGGTCTCGTCGAAGTTGATGAAGATGGAGAGCTGCTCCTTGACGATCTTCGCCGCGAACGCCACCGCGTCGGCCGGCGTGACGGCGCCGTTGGTCCACACTTCCAGCGAGAGCCGGTCGTAGTCGGTGGCCTGCCCGACGCGCGCGTTGGTGACCTGGTAGTTGACCTTCTTGATGGGGCTGAAGAGCGAGTCGATGGGCATGACCCCGATGGGCGCGCCCACCGTCTTGTTGCGCTCGGCCGGGATGTACCCGCGCCCGCGCCGGCACTGCATCTCCATGCGCACGCGCCCGCCCTCGCTCACCGTGAAGAGGTGGTGGCCGGGGTTGAGCACCTCGACGTCCTGGTCGACGATGATGTCGCCCGCCTTCACTTCCCTCGGTCCTTCGACCTCGATGCGGATGGTCTTCTCCTCCTGCGTGTGCATGCGCAGCAGGACTTCCTTGAGGTTGAGGATGATGTCGGTCACGTCCTCGGCGACGTTGGAAATGGTGGTGAACTCGTGCTCCACGCCCTCGATGCGGACGCTGGTGATGGCCGCGCCCTGCAGGCTGGAGAGCAGCACGCGCCGGAGCCCATTGCCCAGCGTGATGCCGAACCCGCGCTCGAGCGGCTCGGCGACGAACTTGCCGTAGGTGTCGGTAAGCGATTCCTGATCGACGTGCAGACCGCGGGGCTTGATCAAATCGCGCCAGTTCTTTGCAAGCAATGCCTCTGCCACTTTGTTTCTCCTCTTTGCGCCGCCCTACTCCGGGGGAATTCCCGGCACCATTGGGTCAGTCGCGCAGGTATTGCGGCCCTGGGCCTGAAGCCCGAGGCTTTACTTCGAGTAAAGCTCGACGATCAGCTGCTCCTGAATCGGCATGGTGATGTCCTCGCGCGCGGGCGAGGCCTTCACCGTCCCCTTGAAGCCCGGCTTGTCGAGGTCGAGCCAGGCCGGGACGCCGCGGCGGTCGACTGCCTCGAGCGCCTCGTTGATGCGGACGATCTTGCGGCTCTTCTCCTTGACCGCGACGACGTCGCCCACCTTCACCTGGAAGGAAGGGATGTTGACCTTGCGCTCGTTGACGCGAAAGTGGCCGTGGCGCACGAGCTGGCGGGCTTCGGCGCGCGTGTCGGCGAAGCCGAGGCGGAAGACGACGTTGTCGAGGCGCTGCTCGAGGTACTGGAGCAGGTTCTCGCCCGTCTTGCCCTTGGCGGCCGAGCCGCGCAGGTAATAGCCGCGGAACTGCGACTCGAGCAACCCGTAGAGGCGCTTTACTTTTTGTTTCTCGCGCAGCTGCACTCCGTACTCGGAGAACTTGGCGCGCCCCTGGCCGTGCTGGCCCGGCGGGTACGGCCGGCGCTCGATGGCGCACTTGTCCGTATAGCAGCGGTCGCCCTTCAAATACATCTTCAAATTCTCGCGCCGGCAGATGCGGCAGGCTGACTCGGTATAGCGGGCCATTACACGCGCCTCCGCTTCGGGGGCCGGCAACCATTGTGCGGAATGGGGGTGATGTCGCGGATCAGGGTCACCTTGAGACCTGCCGCGGCCAGCGCGCGCAGCGCCGACTCGCGGCCCGCGCCGGGGCCCTTGACCATCACCGAGACGTTCTTCAGGCCGTGCTCCATCGCCTTGGCGGCAGCGTCGCCCGCGGCCACCTGCGCCGCGAAAGGCGTCGACTTGCGCGAGCCCTTGAACCCGCGCGCTCCGGCCGACGACCAGGAGAGCACGTTCCCGCTCACGTCGGTGATGGTGATGATGGTGTTGTTGAACGTGCTCTGGATGTAGACGATGCCGGTCTGCACGTTCTTCTTGGTCTTCTTCTTTGCCTTGCGCTCGGCGGCCGCGGCTGCCCCGGCCGCTGCGGTAGCGGGCGCTCCGGCGCCTGCCGCGGCGGGCGGGGCGACGGGAGCGGCGGGCTTCTCAGCGGGCTTCTTCTCTTCGGCCATGTTCGCGGGTCCTTACTTGGGGGCGGGCGCAGGCGCGGCGATGGCGCGGCGGACGATGCCGCGCTTGGGGCCCTTGCGCGTGCGGGCATTGGTGTGCGTGCGCTGGCCGCGGACCGGCAGCCCCTTGCGGTGGCGCAGGCCGCGGTAGCAGCCCAGGTCCATGAGGCGCTTGATGTTGAGCGAGACCTCGCGGCGCAGGTCGCCTTCCACCTTGTAGTTCTGCTCGAGGGTCTCGCGGATGCGGTGGATCTCGTCTTCGGTGAGGTCCTTGGTCCGCTTGGTGGGATCGATCTGCGCCAGCGCGGCGATCTTCCTCGCCGTGGTGTTGCCGATTCCGTAGAGATAGGTGAGCGAAATCTGGATCTGCTTCTCGCGGGGAAGGTCCACACCGGAAATGCGCGCCATCAATTCTCTCCTGGTTACCCTTGCCGCTGCTTGTGGCGCGGGTTGGCGGCGCAGATCACCCGCACCACGCCCTTGCGGCGGATCACCTTGCACTTCACACAGATCTTCTTCACCGAAGCACGGACCTTCATCGGCCGCTCCTGACAGCGGAAATGTCGCAAAACCCAGAAACCGCACCCCGAACTGCCGCCTCGACAAACGACGGCTGGGGTCACCCCGGTTCCCGAAAGAGCGCGGTCATTTAACAGCCCGGAGGCACTCTGTCAAGGCGCCCGCCGCACCTCGACCCACTTGCAGTTCTTCGGGCTGGTGAAGACCGCCACCCAGACTTGCATCGACTTGGAGAGGAGGCCGGGCCGCACGTCGACCAGCGTTTCGCCGGGCTGCACGACGGCCGCCGGGCCGGGACCCAGGCAGGCATCCCTGGGCCTGTTGCGCGCGGCGGCCGCATCGCCGAGTAGGACCGGCTTGTCGCCCTTGTTGGTGACCTCGACGCGAACCTTGTCCTTTATTTTTTGCGCCCTGGCCGCCAAACCGGCGCCGTCGCCCGCGAGCATTCCCGGCGTCTCGGCTTTCAGCGACACCGCCAATGGCCTCTCCGCGCCCTGCACCGTGTACCTCACCTCGACTTCGCCGGCTTCCGGCGGCACGTCGTCCACCCACGAGGGCAAAAGCGGCCCCGGCATGACCTGCACGCGGAACTCGCACGAGGCCGCCGTGAGATTACTGCCGCGCTCCCAGTTTCCGTCGGAGGGACCGTAGCGCAGCGAGGTGAGGCCGCACGCCCTCTCCGAGGCGGGGAGCAGGAAGAGCGCGCGGTGCTGTTCGGGAAAAAGGTAGAGATGGGCAGCGGCGAGCAGTGCGATCATGGGCGCGTCAGGACCCTCGGGCCGTCGTTGGTGACGGCGATGGTGTGCTCCCAGTGCGACGAGAGCTTTCCGTCGCGCGTGACGACGGTCCAGCCGTCGGGGAGCGTGTCGACCTCGTGCGTGCCCAGGTTGATCATCGGCTCGATGGCCAGGACCATCCCCGGCCGCAACCGGGGGTTGGGCTGGCCGCGGGACCAGCGCGCCGGGCCATAGTTGGGCACTTGCGGGTCCTCGTGCAGCTTCTTGCCGATGCCGTGGCCGACGTAGTCGCGCACGATGCCGTAGCCGAAGGGCGCGACGTGCGCCTCGATGGCGGCGCCGATGTCGCTGATGCGGTTGCCCTCGACCATGGCGCCGATGCCCTTCTCCAGGGCGGCGCGCGTTTCCTCGAGCAGCCGGCGCGCCTCGGGCGAAATGTTCCCCACCGGGATGGTGCGCGCCGAGTCGCCGTACCAGCCGCGCTTGATCACGCCGTAGTCGAGCTTGAGCAGGTCGCCCTCGATCAGCTTGCGCCGCGTAGGGATGCCGTGCACCACCTGCTCGTTGACCGAGATGCAGACGTTCTTGGGAAAGCCGTAGAGGCCCTTGAAGGCGCACATGCCGCCGCGCTGCACCGTCTCGCGCTCGGCGATGGCGTCCAACTCGTCGAGGGTGATGCCGGGCACGACGGCCTTCTCCAACTCGTCGAGCACCTGGCAGACGATGAGCGAGGCCTCGCGCATGTACGCGATCTCGTCGGCCGTCTTGATCTCGATGCCGCCGGCCATCACTTCAGCGCGCGAATGATGCGCTCCTCCACTTCGTCCACGGTACCCACGCCGTCGACGTCGCGCACGACGCCGCGGGCCTTGTAGTAACCAGTGAGCAGCGCCGTCTTGGTGGCGTACTCGAGGAGGCGCTGGCGGACGCGGTCGGGCTCGTCGTCGGGCCGCGCGACGAGCTTCTCGCCGTCCTTGTCGCAGATGCCCGGCTTCTTCGGCGGCGAATCCTTGCCGTAAGGTGTCCCGCACTTCGGGCACGTCCGGCGGCCGGAGAGTCGCTCGACCAGCACTTCGGTCGGCACCACCATGTTGATGACGCGGTCGATCTTGCACCCGCGCCGCTGCAGCATCTCGTCGAGCGCCACCGCCTGGGGGATGGTGCGGGGAAATCCGTCGAGGAGGAACCCCTTGGCGCAAGCCGAGGAGGCCAGCGCCTCGTCGACGATGCCGTTGACGATCTCGTCGGGCACCAGCTTGCCCGCGTCCATCAGCGCCTTGGCCTTCTGGCCCAGGGGTGTGCCGTCGGCGACGGCCTTGCGGAGGATGTCTCCCGTCGAGAGCTGGGGAATGCCGAGGCGCGCCGTGAGCCGCTTCGCCTGCGTGCCTTTCCCCGCTCCGGGCGGCCCGAGGAAGATGAGGTTCACTTACGCCGCCTGGCCCATGCCACCGCCGCCGCCTTGGCGGCCGCGGATGCGGGGACCGCGAGGGCCGGTGAACCCCTCGTAGTGCCGCGTGATGAGGTGGCTCTCGATCTGCTGGACGGTGTCGAGCGCGACGCCCACCACGATGAGCAGTCCCGTGCCGCCGAACTGGAAGGGAACATTGTAGCGACTGATGAGCACGCTGGGCAGCACGCACACCGCGGAGATGTAGATCGCGCCGCCAAAGGTGATGCGGGAAAGCACGTGGTCGATGTACTCGGCGGTCTTCTTGCCGGGTCGGATGCCGGGGATGTAGCCGCCGTACTTCTTGAGGTTGTCGGCCACGTCGACGGGGTTGAACGTCACCGCCGTGTAGAAGTAGCAGAAGAAGACGATGCCGGCGACGTAGAGGCCGTTGTAGATCCAGCCGCCGCGCGACATGGCGTCGGCGACCGGCTTGAAGGCCGGCACCCAGGTCGCCAGCGTCGCGGGGAAGAGCAGGATGGAGCTGGCGAAGATGGGCGGAATGACGCCCGACATGTTGACCTTGAGCGGCAGATGCGTGGACTGGCCGCTGAACGTCTGCCGCCCCACCACGCGCTTGGCGTAATGGACGGGGATCTTCCGGTAGGCGCGCTCGACGAAGACGATGACGGCGATGGTGAGCAGCATCACCAGGGCGAGGACGAGCAGATCGACGTCGGACCCTTCGGCCTTGTCCTGGAACGTGGTCCACGTCTGCACCACGGCCTGCGGCATGCGCGCCACGATGCCGGCGAAGATGATGAGCGAGATGCCGTTGCCGATGCCGTTCTCGGTGATGCGCTCGCCCAGCCACATGATGAACGCCGTGCCGGCGGTCAGCGTGACGATGGTGAGGAAGACGAAGCTCCAGCCCTTGACGTCGTCGGGGACGACGCTCTCGTTGGCGGCCTTGAGCGTCTCCAGCCAGCGGGCAATGCCGTAGCCCTGGATGATGGAGAGCAGGATGGTGCCGTAGCGCGTGTACTGGGTGATCTTGCGCCGGCCCATCTCGCCCTCTTTGGAAAGCTTCTCCAGCGTGGGCACGACGACCGTGAGCAATTGCAGGATGATGCTGGAGCTGACGTAGGGCATGATGCCCAGGGCGAAGATGGAGAGCTGCTCCAGGCCGCCGCCGGTGAACATGTTGAGGAGGTTGAGGTAGCCCCCGCTCGTCTGCAGCACCTTCTTCATCACCACGCGATTCACGCCGGGCGCGGTGAGGAACACGCCCACGCGGTAGACCGCCAGGCAGAACAAGGTGAAGGCGAGCCGCCTGCGCAGCTCCTGGATGCGGAACAGATTCGAGAAGGCATTGGCGAACGACACGGCTTCTCCTTGAGGCTTCCGGCCTCATGCCTCGAGCTTTTCCCGAGGCCTGAGGTCTGAGGTCCGAGGCCTGAGCTTATCAGGCCTTCTTGGCAGCCGCCGCGGCCTTCTTCTCCTCGGCCTTGCGCTGCTGGGGTGTCGCCTTCGGCGTGATGACGATCTGTTCCGCCTTGCCGCCGGCCTTCTCGATCTTCTCCTTCGCCGAGGCGGAGAACTTGTGCGCCTTGACGGAGACGGGCTTGGTCAACTCGCCGTCGCCGAGGATCTTGAGGCCGTCCTTGCGGCCTTTGACGGCGCCGGCTTCGACGAGCTTGTCGAGGTCGACCTCGGCGAGGCCCAGCGTCTCCAGGACGCCCACGTTGACCAGCGCGTACTCGATCCGGAACGGGTTGGTGAACCCGCGCTTGGGAACGCGGCGCTGGATGGGCATCTGGCCGCCTTCGAAGCCGATGAAGTTCATGTTGCCGGTGCGGGCCTTCTGGCCCTTGCCGCCGCGGCCGGCGGTCTTGCCCGTCCCGCTGGCCTGGCCGCGCCCCACCCGCTTCTTCTCTTTCACTCCACCACCCGCAGGCGGCGTCAATCTCGTCAACTCGTTCATGTCACTGCTCCGCCTTGGCCTTGGTCGCACCGCGCTGCTGTTTTGCCATCGAGCGGCGGCCGAAGGGTTTGAAAGCCTCGCTCGTCTCGGACCACTGCACCAGGTACGAGACGACGTCGATCATGCCGCGGATGGCCGGCGTGTCCTGCAGGACACGTTCGCGCCCGACACGGGTCAAACCTAGCCCCCGCAGGGTGGCGCGGTGCTTCTCGGTGTGCCCGCTCATGCTGCGGACCAGCTTCACCTTGATGGCCATCTCTAGCTCCTCGCCGGCTCGCGCAGGTCGTTCACGTCCTTGCCGCGCAGCCGGGCCGCGTCCTCGGGGCTGCGCAGCTTGCGCAGGCCGTCGAGCGCCGCCTTGACCACGTTGTGCGGGTTCCGCGACCCTTGGCTCTTGGTCAGGATGTTGCGGATGCCCACCGCCTCGAGCACCGCGCGCACCGAGCCGCCGGCGATGACGCCGGTGCCCTCGCCCGCCGGCTTGAGCAACACGCGCCCCGCGCCGAAGTGCCCCACCACCTCGTGAGGGATGGTGTTGCCGGCCAGCGGAACCTTGAAGAGGTTCTTCTTCGCCTGCTCGCCGCCCTTGCGGATCGCCTCGGGCACCTCGTTGGCCTTGCCCAGCCCGGCGCCGACGTGGCCCTGCCCGTCGCCCACCACCACCAGCGCCGAGAAGGAGAACCTCCGGCCGCCCTTGACCACCTTGGCGACGCGGTTGATGTGGACCACCCGGTCGTTCAGCTCCGGCAAGTCGTTCGGATTGATCGGTGCAGCCATTAGAATTTCAAACCGCCTTCCCGGGCGCCCTCGGCAACGGCCGCGACGCGGCCGTGATAGTTGAAGCCGTTGCGGTCGAAGACCACCGCGGCGATCTTCTGTTCCTGGCACTTCTTCGCCACCAGCTTGCCCACCTGCTTGGCCAGCTCCTTCTTCTTGCCCTTGCCCTCTTTCAGCTCGGGCGAGAGCGTGGAGGCGGCGGCCAGCGTCTTGCCCGACAGGTCGTCGATCACCTGCGCGTAGATGTGGTTCAGGCTGCGGTAGACGCTCAGCCGGGGCCGCGCCGCAGAGCCCTCGACCCGCTTGCGGATGTGCGCCTTGCGGCGGTCGCGCAGCTCGTGCTTCTTGATGATGTTCGAGGCGCCCATTACGTGGCTCCCGTCTTGCCCTGCTTGCGGCGGATGGTTTCTTCGGCGTACTTGACGCCCTTGCCTTTGTAGGGCTCGGGCGGGCGCAGCTTGCGGATCTCCGCCGCCACCAGACCGATCTGGTGCTTGTCGGCGCCCTTGACGGTGATGCGGTTGGCCTTGGCGTCGTACTCGGCGCTCACGCCCTCGGGAAGCGAATAGATCACGGGGTGCGAAAAGCCGAGCGCGAAGTGGATCTCCTTGCCCTTCAGCTCCGCCTTGTAGCCGACGCCGGCGATGTCGAGCTGGCGCTGGAAGCCCACCGTCACGCCGAGCACCATGTTGTTGACCAGCGTGCGGGTCAGGCCGTGGAGCTGGCGGGCGCGGCGCGAGTCGTTGGGCCGGTCGACGCGGACCACGCCGTTGTCGATGGTGACCTTCATCTCGCGGTCGAGCTTCTGCGAGACCTTGCCCTTGGGGCCCTCGACGTTGACCAGGCCCGGCTGCGCCGAGATCTTGACCTTGTCGGGAATCTTGATGGGCAGTCTTCCGATGCGGGACATGGAGCGCTCCTACCAGACGGTGGCGATGAGCTCGCCGCCGAGGTGCTGCTTGCGGGCCTCGCGGTCCACCAGCACGCCTTTGGAAGTGGAGAGGATGGCGATGCCGAGCCCGTTCATCACCTTGGGAATCTCGGTGTGCCGCACGTAGCGGCGCAGGCCCGGCTTCGACTGTCGCCGGATCTCGCTGATGGCCGGCCGCTTGTCGGTGTCGTACTTCAGGCCGACCGTCAGCGTCCCCTGCGTGCCGCCCTCCTTCACGATGACGTCGCGGATGAAGCCCTCATCGCGCAGCACCTCGCACACGCGCAGCTTGAGCTTGGAGGCGGGCAGCTCGAGCTCCTCGAGGCCCGCGCGCTGCGCGTTGCGGATGCGGGTCAACAGATCGGCGACTGGATCAGTCATGCTCATTGCGTTGCTCCTCCGCTGGCAGTCCCCTTGGGCTTACCAGCTGGACTTGATGACACCGGTGATCTCCCCGCGCAAGGCGCGGTTGCGGAAACAGATGCGGCACATCTGGAACTTGTTGAGAAACGCGCGCGGCCGCCCGCACAGCTCGCAGCGGTTGTACGCGCGCACCTTGAACTTGGGCTTCGCCTTGAGACGCTTCGCCTGCGCGATCTTGGAGAGCTTGGCCATGCTTATGCCGTCCTGAAGGGCATGCCCATGTATTTCAACAGAGCGCGGCCCTCTTCGTCGCTCCGTGCGGTGGTGACGATGGTGATGTTCATCCCTTTGATCTTCTCGATCTTGTCGTAGTTGATCTCGGGGAAGATGATCTGCTCCTTGATGCCGAGCGTGTAGTTGCCCTTCCCGTCGAACGACTTGCCCGACACGCCCTTGAAGTCGCGCACGCGCGGCAGCGCGACGTTGAGCAGGCGATCGAGGAACTCGTACATGCGGTCCTTGCGCAGCGTGGCCATCACCCCGATGGCCTGGTTCTCGCGCAGTTTGAAGTTGGCGATGCTCTTGCGCGCGCGGGTGACCACGCCCTTCTGGCCGGCGATGGCCATCATCTGCTCTTCGGCCTGCTCGATGAGCTTGTTGTTGGTGATGGCTTCGCCCAGGCCCATGTTGATGACGACTTTCTCCACCTTGGGCACCTGCATGGGGTTCTTGTAGCCGAACTCCTTCATCAGGGCCGGGATGATCTGCTCCTTGTAGGAGACGCCGAGCCGGGCCGGCTGCTCGCCCTTGGCCGCGGCTTTCCCCTGCGCCGCCTGGATGGTCGCCGGCGCCTTCTCCTTCCTGCCGCCCTTCTTCCCGCCGCCCGCCGGCTTCTTCTTTTCCTCGGCGTGCACCTTGGCGTCGAGCACCGGGCCTTCGCCATGGGCGTGCTTCTTCTCGTGCTTCTTGTCGTCGTCTTTCTTCTTCTTGTCGTCTGCCATGTGCGGGTCCTCTTACGCCTGATCGATCTGCGCGCCGCTGCGGCGGGCGATGCGCACGCGCTTGCCGTTCTCCAGCACCTTGGTGCCGATGCGCGTCGGTTTCTTCGACTCGGGGTCGATGAGCGCCAGGTTGGAGACGTGGATGCTGCCGTTGCGGTCCACGATGCCGCCCTCGGGCGCGGCGGGATTGCGGCCGCGCTTGAAGTGGCGCTTGAAGACCATCAGCTTCTCCACCACTGCGCGCTGCTTCTGGTGGTCGATCTCCATCACCTTGCCGGTCTTGCCCTTCTCCTTGCCGGTGAGGACGTAGACGGTGTCGCCCTTCTTTATGCGAATTTGTGCTCGCGCCATGTCAGTCCCTGGCCCCTCGGGCGGCTGTTCGATCCGGCGCCTTCGGCGCCTCTACCAGGGGGGAGCCTCGCTCGATTGGCGACTGGACCCCCCAAAAGCCAGCGGTCATTTCAGTTGAACGCATTAGAGGACCTCCGGCGCGAGCGAGATGATCTTCATGAACTTCTTCGCGCGCAGCTCGCGGGCCACCGGCCCGAAGATGCGGGTGCCGATGGGCTCGCCTTCCTTGCTCACCATCACCGCGCTGTTGGAGTCGAACTTGATGTAGCTGCCGTCGGGCCGCTTCACCTCGCGCTTGGTGCGCACGACGACGGCGCGCGCCACCTCGCCCTTCTTCACCTTGGCGTTGAGCAGCGCCTCCTTGACGGAGACGACGATCACGTCGCCGATGGTGGCGTAACGGCGCTTGCTGCCACCCAGCACCTTGATGCAGGCGATGCGCTTGGCTCCCGAGTTGTCGGCGACGTCGAGGATCGTCTGCATCTGGATCATGGCGTCGCGACCTCGCTCTCGCCCTTGACGAGGATCTCGGCCACGCGCCAGCGCTTCTCCTTCGACATGGGGCGCGTCTCGACGATGCGCACCGTGTCGCCGGGCTTGCAGGCCTGCTGCTCGTCGTGGACCTTGTACTTCTTCTTCTGGGTCATGTACTTGCCGTAGCGGCCGTGCTTCATGCGGCGCTCGACCTGCACCACCACCGTCTTGGTCATCTTGTTGGAGAGGACCGTGCCGATGCGGCTCTTGGGCTGCCCGCGCTGGGCCTGCTCTGTCGTGACGTTCTCGCTCATGGCTATTCCTTTTTCTCTGCAGGCGGGACGGCCGGGGCGGTCGGGGCGCTGCCTGAGGCCTGAGGCCCGAGGCCTGAGGCCTCAGGCTTGAGGCCCGAGGCCTTCCTTTGCGCTTTCGAAGTTCCCTGCTTCAACGTGAGCAACGTGAGGATGCGCGCCAGGTCGCGCCTGTTCTTGGTCACGTCGGAGACCGACTCCAGCGTGCCCGCGCGCCGGCGGATCTTGAGGTTGAAGAGGTTCTCGCGAAGCTCGCCCGCCTTGCGGATCAGCTCCTCGACCGTCAAATCTTTCAGCTCGGCGGCCTTCATCGTCACGCTCCGATTTCCATCGCGCGGCTGACCATGCGCGTGTGCAGCGGCAGCTTGTGCGAGGCCAGCGCCATCGCTTTGTGCGCGATCTCCTGGGTGACGCCTTCCATTTCGAAGAGGATGCGGCCCATCTTCACCACCGCGTGCCATTCCTCCACGTTGCCCTTGCCGTGGCCCATGCGCGTCTCGGCCGGCTTCTTGGTGACGGGCTTGTCGGGGAAGATGCGGACCCAGACCTTGCCGCCGCGCTTGATGAAGCGCGTCATGGCGACGCGGCCCGCCTCGATCTGCCGGGCGGTGATCCGCCCCGACTCGAGGACCTTGAGGCCATAGTCGCCGAAGGCGAGATCGCCCCCGCGGTAGGCCTTGCCCTTGTGGCGGCCCTTCTGCTGCTTGCGATACTTGGTGCGCGCTGGCTGCATCATGAGAACGGGCTCCAGGCCTGGGACTCCAGGCCACAGGCGTTGTTACTGGACCGGGGTCGGGGTGCTGCTCGAGGAGCGGGGAGGAGTATGGCGGCCCTGGGCGGAGCGCTTTTCGGCGCCGGCCGCCTCGGGGAGCACCTCGCCGCGGAAGATCCACACCTTGCAGCCGATCTTCCCGTAGGTGGTCTTGGCCTCGGCGAAGCCGTAGTCGATGTCGGCGCGCAGCGTGTGCAGCGGGACGCGGCCCTCGCGGTACCACTCGTAGCGCGCCATCTCCGCCCCACCCAGCCGGCCCGAGCAGGCCACGCGGATGCCCTTGGCGCCGAACTTCTGCGCGGTCTGGATGGCCTTCTTCATCGCCCGGCGGAAAGCGATGCGGCGCTCGAGCTGCGTGGTGATGTTCTCGGCCACGAGCTGCGCGTCGGTCTCGGCCTTGCGCACCTCGACGATGTTGAGGAACACCTCGTTCTGCGTGAAGGCCTGCAACTCCTTCTTGATGCTCTCGATGCCCGCCCCGCGCTTGCCGATGACGATGCCCGGCCGGGCGGTGTGCACGTTGACCTTCACCTTGTTGGCGGCGCGCTCGATCTCCACCCTGCTGATGCCGGCCTGGCCCAGCTTCTTCTTCACGTATTCACGCAGGTGGATGTCCTCGTGCAGCCACTTGGCGTAGTTCTTCTCCTCGTACCACTTGGAGTCCCAGGAGCGGATGACGCCGAGGCGGAACCCGATCGGATTGACTTTCTGTCCCATTAGCTCCGCCTCTTCTTCGGCGTCTCGTCCGAGATGGTCAGTGAGATGTGGCTCGTCTTCTTGAGGATCTTGAACGCGCGCCCCATGGCGCGCGGCATGTAGCGGCGCAAGGATGGCCCCTGGTCGACCATCAGCGACTTGACGCGCAGCGTGTCGACGTCGACCTGCCCCTTGGAGGCCTGGTCGGCGTTGGCCACCGCGCTGCGCAGCAGCTTGGCCACCGGCTCGGCGGCGCGCTTCTCGACGTAAGCGAGCTGCGCCAGGGCCTGGTCGACCTTCTTGCCGCGGATGAGATCGGCCACCACGCGCACCTTGCGGGGCGTGATGCGGAGATAGCGGAGCGAGGCTTTGGCTTCCATGTTGGTCCTCACTTGGCCGCGGGCGCGGGCGCCGCCGGCATGGGCGCGCCGGGAGTGGCCGGAGCGCCGGGTGCGCCCACCGCGCCGGGCTTGGCCTTCTTGTCGCCGGTGTGGCCGTGGAACGTGCGCGTGGGGGCGAACTCGCCCAGCTTGTGGCCCACCATGTTCTCCGTCACGAACACCGGGATGAACTTGCGCCCGTTGTGCACCGCGAAGGTGTGACCCACCAGGTCGGGCAGGATGGTCGAGCGGCGCGACCACGTCTTGACGACCTTCTTCTGGTTGGCGCGATTCATGTCCTCCACCTTCTTGATGAGGTGGCGGTCGATGAACGGCCCTTTCTTTACGCTGCGTGCCATGTCGTTTCCCTTTGCAGTTCCCGAGGCCTGATGCCCGAGGCCCGAGGCCTGCGCTAGCGCACTCCCTTGTCGCGCCGCTTGATGATGAACTTGGTGGTGCGCTTGTTGACCCGCGTCTTGAGGCCCTTGGTCTGCTGGCCCCAGGGAGAGACCGGGTGCGGGTTGCCCTGGCCGGACTTGCCCTCGCCGCCGCCGTGCGGGTGATCGACGGGGTTCATCGCCAGGCCGCGCACCGTCGGCCGCCAGCCCTTCCAGCGGTTGCGGCCCGCCTTGCCGATGCGGACGATCTCGTGCTCGGTGTTGCCCAGCTGGCCGACGGTGGCCTTGCACTCGAGCAGCACTTTGCGCACCTCGGTGGAGGGCATGCGGATCTGCGCGTACTTGCCTTCCTTGGCCATGAGCTGCCCGAACGACCCCGCGCTGCGGATCATCTGCGCGCCGTGGCCCTTCTTCAGCTCGACGTTGTGGATCACCGTGCCCAGCGGGATGGCGTGCAGCGGGAGCGCATTTCCCGGCCGGATGTCCACGGTCTCGCCCGAGTTGAGCACGTCCCCCACGTTCACGCCGACGGGCCAGAGGATGTAGCGCTTCTCGCCGTCGGTGTAGTGGAGCAGCGCGAGCCGCGCGGAGCGGTTCGGGTCGTACTCGATGGCCGCGACCTTGGCGGGCACGCCCTCCTTGTCGCGCTTCCAGTCGACGATGCGCATCCGCTGCTTGTGCCCGCCGCCGCGGTGCCGCGTGGTCATGCGGCCGTAGACGTTGCGCCCGCCGGTCGACTTGAGCGGCGCCGTCAGCGAACGCTCCGGCTTCTTCTTGGTGATCTCCGCGAAGTCCGGAGAGGTCATCAGGCGTCGGCCGGGGCTGGTCGGTTTATAGGACTTGAGAGCCATGGCTCACTTCCCCTCGAAGAGGGAAATCGCGTCGCCTTCCTTCAGCGTCACGATGGCCTTCTTCCAGTTGGGCCGCCGGCCCTCGTTGCGGCCGACGCGGCGGAACTTGCCGCGCACGATGGCGGTCTTGATGTCGACCACCTTCACCTTGAAGAGCGCCTCGACGGCCTGCTTGATCTCGGTCTTGGTCGCCTTCATGTGGATCTCGAAGGCGAACTTGTTCTCGCGGTCGCGCATGCGATCGAGCTTCTCGGTGTCGAGGGGGCGCTTGATGATCTCGAAGCGGTTCATGCCAGCACCCCTTCCAGCGCCTTGGCCGAGTCCTTGATGAGGATCAACGTCGGGTGCTTGAGGATGTCGTAGACGTTGGCGCCTTCGACGGGCAGGAACTTGTAGCGGGCCGCATTGCGCACCGACTTGAAGAGGTTCTGGTTGTCCTTGAGGCCCAGCACCAGCGCGCTCTCGATGCCCAGCCTGGCAAAAGCGCTGACCGCTTCCTTGGTAGAGGGCTTGGCCGGCGACCACTGGTCGACGACGATGAGCGCCTTGTCGGCGTTGCGCTTGGAGATGGCGGCGCGGATGGCGGCTTTCCGCACCTTCTTGGGCACGTGGTACTCGTGGTCGCGCATCTTGGGCGCCATGGCCTTGCCGCCGCCCACCCACTGCGAGGCGCGGATCGATCCCTGCCGCGCGCGCCCGGTGCCCTTCTGCTTGTAGGGCTTCTTGCCGCCGCCCGAGACCAGCGAGCGGTTCTTCACGCCCACCGTGCCGGCCCGCCGCGAGGCGAGCTGCGCCTTGACCACCTCGTAGAAGAGGTGCTCGTCGACCGGCGCGTTGACGATCTCGTCGGGGAGGTCGATGGTGCCGACCTTCTGCTTCTCGAGGTTGATGACGTCGAGGGTGGCCATGGCTAGCTCTTGATCTCCACGTCCACGCCCGCGCTCAGGTCGAGCTTCATCAGGGCGTCGAGGGTCTGCTGGGTAGGCTCGAGGATGTCGAGGAGCCGCTTGTGCGTGCGGATCTCGAACTGCTCCCGCGACTTCTTGTCGACGTGCGGGCTGCGCAGCACCGTGAACTTGTTGATGCGCGTGGGCAGCGGGATGGGTCCCACCACCTTGGCGCCGGTGCGCTTCGCGGTCTCGACAATCTCGCCGGCCGACTGATCGAGCAGCTTGTAGTCGTACGCCTTCAGCCGGATCCGGATCTTCTGGGTCGCCATTAAAACCTCTTCAGCAATCTCAAAGAACAGGCCTCAGACCTCGGGCCCCGGGCCTCAGGCAAAGCCTGAGGTCTGAGGCCTGAAGCCTTCCTACGCGATCACCTGCGTCACCACTCCTGCCCCCACGGTCCTTCCACCCTCGCGGATGGCGAAGCGCACTTCCTTCTCCATGGCGATGGGCATCATCAGCTCCACTTCCATCTCGATGTTGTCGCCGGGCATCACCATCTCCACGCCCTGCGGCAGCTTCACGGTGCCGGTCACGTCGGTGGTGCGGAAGTAGAACTGCGGCTTGTAGCCGTTGAGGAACGGCGTGTGGCGGCCGCCCTCGTCCTTGGTCAGCACGTAGACGTTGGCCTTGAACTTGGTGTGCGGCGTCACCGAACCGGGCTTGGCCAGCACCTGTCCGCGCTCGATCTCCTCGCGCTTGATGCCGCGCAAGAGACAGCCGACGTTGTCGCCCGCCAGGCCCTCGTCGAGCAGCTTGCGGAACGACTCCACGCCCGTCACCACCGTCTTGGTGGTGGGACGCAGGCCGACGATCTCCACTTCCTCGCCCACCTTGATCTTGCCGCGCTCGATGCGGCCCGTCGCCACCGTGCCGCGGCCGGCGATGGAGAACACGTCCTCGACCGGCATGAGGAACGGCTTGTCCGTCTCGCGCACCGGCTCGGGGATATAGGTGTCCATCGCCTCCATCAGCTTGAGGATGGAGCCCGCCCCCTGCTCGCCCTTGTCGCCCTGAAGGGCCTTGATCGCAGCCCCACGGATGATCGGGGTCTCGTCGCCGGCAAATTTATATTGCTTGAGCAGGTCGCGGATCTCCATCTCCACCAGGTCGAGCAGCTCGGCGTCGTCGACCAGGTCGACCTTGTTGAGGAAGACGACGATGCGCTGCACGTTGACCTGCGAGGCGAGGAGCACGTGCTCGCGCGTCTGCGGCATGGGGCCGTCCACGGCCGAGACCACCAGGATGGCGCCGTCCATCTGCGCCGCGCCGGTGATCATGTTCTTCACGTAGTCGGCGTGACCGGGGCAGTCGACGTGCGCGTAGTGGCGCTTGGCCGACTCGTACTCCACGTGCGAGGTGGCGATGGTGAGGATCTTGGTCGCATCGCGCCGGCCCTGCGAGGCGGAGGCCTTGGCCACCTCGTCGTAGGAGACGAACTTCGACCAGCCGTGGTCGGCCGACACCTTGGTCAGCGCGGCGGTCAGGGTGGTCTTGCCGTGGTCGACGTGGCCGATGGTCCCGACGTTGACGTGCGGCTTCTTTCGCTCGAACTTCTCCTTGGCCATGGGTCGTGCTCCTCGCTGGTACTGCGTGAAGTGTTACCTGTCGTCTCTCTGAGAGGGCGGGCCTTTTACGCCAATCCTCTGGACTTTGCAATGAGCTGCTCACCGATGTGGCCCGGCACGGGCGCATAGTGGTGGAACTGCATGGTGTAGATGGCGCGCCCCTCGGTCGCAGACCGCAGCGACGTCGAGTAGCCGAACATCTCGGCCAGTGGAACGTGCGCGGTGATGACCTGCATTCCCGCGCGTTTCTCCGTCCCCAGCAGCTTGCCGCGGCGGGCCATGATGTCGCCGATGACGACGCCGAGAAAATTCTCGGGGGCCACCACTTCGGTGGCCATGATGGGCTCGAGCAGGATGGGGCCCGCCTTCCTCACCGCTTCCTTGAAGCCGAGCGAGCCGGCGATCTTGAAGGCGATCTCGTTGGAGTCGACCTCGTGGTAGCTGCCGTCGAACAGCTCCACCTCGATGTCGACCATGGGGTAGCCCGCCAGCACGCCCCCCTCCATCGCCTCGACCACGCCCTTCTCGATGGGGTTGACGTACTCGCGCGGGATGGTGCCGCCGACCAGCTTGTTGACGAAGTGGAAGCCCTTGCCCATGGCGTTGGGCCGCACGCGCAGCCAGGCGTGGCCGTACTGGCCGCGGCCGCCGGTCTGGCGGATGTAGCGGCCCTCGCCCTCCGCCGGCCGGCTGATGGTCTCGCGGTACGCCACCTGCGGCTTGCCGATGTTGGCCTCGACCTTGTACTCGCGCCGCATCCTGTCGACGATGATGTCGAGGTGCAGCTCGCCCATCCCGGAGATGATGGTCTGGCCAGTCTCCTCGTCGGTGCGCATGCGGAACGACGGGTCCTCGACGGCCAGCCGCTGCAGCGCGGTGATCATCTTCTCCTGGTCGGCCTTGGTCTTCGGCTCGATGGCGATGTGCATCACCGGAGCGGGGAACTCCATCTTCTCCAGGATGATGGGGTGCTCCATGTCGCAGAGGGTGTCCCCCGTCGTCGCCCCTTTGAGTCCCACCACCGCGCCGATGTCGCCGGCGAGGATCTCGTCGATCTCCTCGCGCTTGTTGGCATGCATGCGCAGGAGGCGCCCGATGCGCTCGCGCTTGCCCTTGGTCGAGTTGAGCACGGCGGAGCCGGTGCGCAGCGTGCCCGAGTAGTTGCGCACGAAGGTGAGCTGGCCGACGAAGGGGTCGGCCATGATCTTGAACGCCAGCCCCGCGAAGGGCGCGTCGTCGCGGCAGGGCCGTGTCTCTTCGCGGCCGTCGGGCGTGATTCCCACCACCGGCGGGACGTCGAGCGGGCTGGGGAGGAAATCGACCACCGCGTCGAGGAGCGGCTGCACGCCCTTGTTCTTGAAGGCGCTGCCGCAGATGACCGGGAAGCACTTGATGGCGATGGTGCCCTTGCGGATGGCCCTCTTCAACAGATCCGGCGGGACGTCGCCTTTCTCCACGTAGGCGTGGAGCGCGTCGTCGTCGTACTCGGAGACGTCCTCGACCAGCTTGCGGTGGTACTCGTTGGCCTGGTCCCGGAGCGCGGCGGGAATGTCGCCCAGGACGACCTTCTCGCCCTTTTCGCCCTCGAAGTGGACGGACCTCATCCTGACCAGGTCGATGACGCCCTCGAACTTGTCCTCGGCGCCGATGGGGAGCTGGATGCAGACCGGCTTGGCGACGAGCCGATCGACGATGCTGCGCACCGACATGAAGAAGTCGGCGCCCACGCGGTCCATCTTGTTGATGAAGCAGATGCGCGGGACCTTGTACTTGTCGGCCTGGTGCCAGACGGTCTCGCTTTGCGGCTCGACGCCGTTGACGCCGTCGAACACCGCGCAAGCGCCGTCCAGCACGCGCAAGCTGCGCTCGACCTCGATGGTAAAATCGACGTGGCCGGGCGTGTCGATGATGTTGATCTGCTGATCGCGCCAGAAGCAGGTCGTCGCCGCGGCGGTGATGGTGATGCCGCGCTCCTGCTCCTGCTCCATCCAGTCCATCACGGCCGTGCCTTCGTGGACCTCGCCCATCTTGTAGCTGACACCCGTGTAGAAAAGGATGCGCTCGGTCGTAGTGGTCTTGCCCGCATCGATATGCGCCATGATGCCGATGTTGCGGCAGCGCTCGATCGGGAAGGTGCGGGCCACGGCCAAATACCTCGGAATGCTGGGCGCTTTTCCGCCCGGGACAGGATGAAAGAGTGCCTGAGAAAGACCGACTCTCTTGCAGGGGACGCGGGCTTTTACACTCGGCAACGTCCCGCGTCAAGTTCACTTGAGCATGCCCCTGCCCGCCCTCCCGCTCACTGGCCGCCACCCAGCAACCCCTCAGCGCCGCCCCTTGTCGCGGAGGCGGGCGCGGAGGGCTTTGCTGCCGATGCGGTCGGCGGCCTTTCGCTCGACGCGGCCGGCGGCGGTGCGGCGCGCTTCGAGGACGTCGAGTTCACTCGCGAGCTTGAGCCAGCTCGCGAGGCGCGCCGGGTCCACCGCGTCGCGCACCGCGCAGCCCGGCTCGTGGTCATGCGTGCAGTCGCCGAATCGGCACGACTTGGCCAGCTCGGCGATCTCGGGAAAGGCTTTCTCCAAATCCGCGTCCCAGAGCTGCAACTCGCGCATGCCGGGCGTGTCGATGATGCAGCCGCCGCCGGCGAGGGGAAAGAGTTCTCGCGAGGACGTCGTGTGGCGGCCTTTGTCGTCACCGGCGCGCACCTCGCGGACCGCCTGCGCTTCCGCGCCGAGGAGAGCATTGACGATGGTGCTCTTGCCCACGCCCGACGAACCGAGCAGCGCCAGCGTCCTGCCGCCCGCCGCGTACGCCGCCACCGCCCCGAAGCCCTCTTCGACCGAGACGGCCAGCGCGTCGGCGCCCGGGACGGCGGCCTGCGCGAGGTCGAGGTCGGCGGCGAGATCGGCGGCGAGGTCGGCTTTGGTCAGGAGCACCACCGGCGTCGCCCCGCTCTGCCAGGCGAGCGCCGCGTATCGCTCCAGCCGTCGCGGGCTGAAGTCACCGCCCACCGCCGCGCAGAGAAAGACGAAGTCGACGTTCGCGGCTGCCACCTGCGCGCGCGTCTCGTCGCCGGCGACTTTCCGCGCGAACGCAGAGGTGCGCGGGAGGACCGCTTCGATGGCTCCGCTCTCCGAAACGCCGACCCAGTCGCCCACGGCCGGCGGGTCGTCGCGCAGCTTTTTTCGCAGCGGGGCCTGCAGCTCGCCGGCGGCGGCGATGACGACGTAGCCGCCCTTGTGCTCCTGGGAAACCCGCGCCGCGTGCAGCCCCGGCGGAAGCTGCGCCGCGCGCTCGTCGGTCCAGCCGAGGAGACTGAGATCCACCTACCAGCGGTAGTGCGCAAAGGCCTTGTTGGCCTCGGCCATCTTGTGGGTGTCTTCGCGCTTCTTCACCGCGTTGCCGCGGTTGTTGGCCGCGTCCATCAACTCGGCGGCCAGCTTCTGGTCCATCGTCTTCTCGCCGCGCTCCTTCGAGTAGTCGATGATCCAGCGCATCGCCAGCGCAACGCGCCGCTCCTGCCGCACCTCGACCGGCACCTGGTAGGTCGCGCCGCCCACGCGCCGGCTCTTCACCTCGAGCACCGGCTTGACGTTGTCGAGCGCCTTCTTGAACGTCTTCAGGGGATCCTCGTTGGTCCGTTGCTGGACCAGGTCGAGCGCCCGGTAGCAGACGCGCTCGGCCACCGACTTCTCACCCTTCCGCATCATGTCGTTGATGAACTTGGCGAGCAGCCGGTCCTGGAACTTCGGATCGGGGAGGATCTTGCGCTTGGCGACTTCTCGACGACGAGGCATATGTCAGACTCCGAAGATCTTCTTCTGGGCTTCAGGCCTCAGGCTTCAGGCCTCAGGCAACTGCAATTCTTTTTCCCCGAGGCCTGAGGCCTGATGCCCGAGGCCTTGAAAATCAGCTCGGCCGCTTGGCGCCGTACTTGGAGCGGCCCTGCTTGCGGCCGGCGACGCCCACGGCGTCCAACGTGCCGCGGATGATGTGGTAGCGCACGCCGGGGAGGTCCTTGACGCGGCCGCCGCGGATCATGACGACCGAGTGTTCTTGGAGGTTGTGTCCGACGCCGGGGATGTAGCTGGTCACTTCCATCCCGTTGGTGAGCCGCACGCGCGCCACCTTGCGCAGCGCCGAGTTGGGCTTCTTGGGGGTGGTGGTGTAGACGCGCGTGCAGACCCCGCGCTTCTGCGGGCAGCGGGTCATCGCGGGCGCTTTGCCCTTGTAGATGACCTTCTCGCGGCCCTTGCGGATCAGCTGGTTGATCGTCGGCATCGATGCCTTTCAAAACGACCGCCGCCTCGGTTGATGCCGGCGGCGGCAGGAAAATCTGACTTGTCTCGACGGCCGACACCGCTCCCGGCCGAAAAGGCGCGCCATCATACTGAGGGAGATCCCGCTGTCAAGCGCCGGGGGCGCCCGGCCCCAACGAATTTGTCTTTGTCAGCGGCACATTCCTTCGGGCATTCTTACGCCCGATGCCCGCCAAGACCTCGAAAAAGACCGCCCGCCCCAAAAAACCTGTCGCCCGCAAGCCAGCCCGCCCGGCGCCGCCCAGGTACACCGTGAACGGCGCGCCCGACGATGCCAAAGCCCGCGTGCTCGAGCTCCAGGCCGAGTTGGACATGACCCGCCGCGACACGGCGCTCACCCAACGCGAGAAGGACGAGTCGCTACAGGGGGCGAATGCCCGCATCGCGCTCCTCGAGAAGCAGCTCGAGGACAAGCCCGCGCGCACCGGCGAACTGGAACAGTCCATGCGCGAACTGCAGGCGCGCCTCACCACCCGCCAGGCCGAACTGGAAGCGTCGCGCGCCGAGGCGCACAAGCTGCGCGAGTCGGCGGGCAGGACGCGCGGGAACGGTGAGCCGGGCAAGCTGCGCTGCCCGCGCTGCGGCGCCAGCATGGCCGAGTACCAGCAGGACAGCATCTTCGGGCAGGACAGCATCTTCGGCCGGCGGTGAGCGGGGCGCCCAAGCGGTTGACCCTGCTCGACTGCGTCGGGCTGGGGATCAACGGGATCATCGGCACCGGCATCTTCCTCCTGCCCGCCAAGGTGTTCGGCAAGTCCGGAGGGATGTCCTGGGCGGCGTGGCTCGCCATCGGCGGCCTGTGCCTGTTGGTGGGCCTCTGTTTCTGCGAGGCGTCGGGGCGCGCCGATCGCAACGGCGGGCCGCTCCTCTACGCGCGCGAGGCCTTCGGGCGCTGGATCGGCTTCGGCGTCGGGTGGATGTCGCTGGCCTCCGCCGTCTTTTCTTACGGGGCCGTCGCGCGGGGCTTCGGCCGAAACCTCTCCTATCTGGTCCCGGCACTGCAGCAGACCGGTCCGCAGATCGCGCTCGCGCTCGTCGTCATCTTCGGCCTCGCCGCCTTGAACTACCGCGGCGTCAAGCCCGGCGCGCTGGTGAGCGATTTCTTCAGCGGCGCGAAGCTCGTCCCTCTCCTGCTCTTCGTCGCGGTGGGCCTCTTCTTCGTCGACTGGCACCGGCTGGCGTTGACGCCGCCGGCGGGCGAGACCCGGCTCGAGGCGATCAAGGTGGGCGGACTCGCCGCGCTCTTCGCCTGCACGGGCTTCGAGTACGTTCCCGTGCCGGCCGGCGAGACGGACAACCCGCGCCGCAACGTCCCCCTGGCGCTCTTCGGCGCGCTGGCGGGATCGATCCTCCTCTACACGCTGGTGCAGATCGTCTTCATGGGCACGCATCCCTCGCCGGCGAGCGCGGACAAGCCGCTGGCCGAGGCGGCCGGCGCCTTCGCGGGAGCATGGGGGGGCCGCTTCGTGGCGGCCGGATCGATCATCTCGTCCTTCGGCTATCTCACCGGCGTGGCGCTGGTGGCGCCGCGCTATCTCTCGTCGCTGGGCGAGAACGGCGATCTGCCCGGCTTCTTCGCGCGCGCGCACCCGCGCTTCGGCACGCCTTTCGTGGCCATCGGGCTGACGGCGCTCACCTGCTCGGGGATGGCGGTCTTTGCCGATTTCGATCGCCTCTCCGATCTGGGCAACGTTGCCGTCTTCGGCCAATACGTGCCCACTTGCCTGGCGGTGCTGGTGCTCCGGCGCACGCGCCCGGCGAGCGGGTTCGTGCTGCCCCTGGGGCCCACCATCCCTCTGTTGGCGACGCTGGGTTGCCTGGTGTTCCTCAACGGCATCCAGCGCGCCGACGCCATCTTCGCGCTGTGGACGCTGGCAGTCGGCCTCGGCGTCCACGCGCTCTATCGGCTCTGGCGCCGCTGACGAAACGAGAACTACAAACGAGAACCAGAACGAGAACCAGAACGAGCACGGTTTTCGTTTGAGGTTTTCGTTTGAGGTTTTCGTTTGAGGTTTTCGTTTTGGTTTTTCGTTTTCGTTGATGGTTTTCGTTTTGGTTTTCGCCAGAACTTGCTCGCTTATCAAGTCGCTCGCGAGCTGGTGGCGATTGTGCGAGGCAACGTTTCCGTGAGCGGCTGGGCGTTTTCGACCGGCGGCATGGACGCTGTTGCTCTGCTGATCTACGGCAAGGAGGTTCGCCGGATCTGCCTCTTACGGGTGGTCGGTCCAACCGCAGGAGCCGCACGATAGATAGTACTCACCGTCCTCTCCTATCTCGATGTCGAAGTGGGTGCGGATATCCCTGGACTTGCAGCTAGGGCACTGCTGCGTCTGGTCGGTCTTATCCCTCAGTAGAACGCTGATGCAGTGGCCTACGACCGTATCAGTCGCCCCGATCGCAATTGATGCGGCGGTGCTAGTTGCGTTGCGATCGTGCGTGAGCCAGTTGACCAGCTGCCACGTATCCTTGGCGCTATTCTTTAGATGGCGGCGTATTTGCTCGTTGGACTGTCCGGGACAGAGTGCGTCCATGAGGATGTTGGTCCATTCAACGAAGTTCGCGCCGTGAGGCGGTGCGCTTGGTTGGAGGTTAGTACGCCGTCTCAACGTCGCAACTAGGGACAGAAGGCATTCCCGCAACTGCATTCCTACTGCTTGAAAATCTTCCGACTCCACTGCGCGTTCGAAGCGTTCCTTGCTTTGTTCCTGGCGCCGGAAAACCTCGTCGAATGGATGGGGCTCAGCGTCATCCGGGCTTGGGCGGCTTCGGAGGCGCGCCATTAGGCCGATGTGGAAAGACAACGTGTAGTCGAGGCTCGGAAAATGCCGTTGTGAGTACAGGTTAGTCAGATTTGTCAGTACCCACCATCGGTCCTTGTCGGTTGTAACGTCCCAGATTTCGTATTTCTGCCCCAGCACAAATTCCTCTTTGACCTTTTCAACGTGCTGAATGGTTTCGTCTCTTGCCTGGCCTTGGACATAATTCGCGATATCTTGCTCAGTATGAGCATCTCGCTCCGGGCTGTAGCGGTCGAGCTCGGCTGGTGGAATGGGATTCTCCGGTGGCAAAACACAGTCGCCGTCCGGTTTTGTGGGCGCGTCGCTCATGGCGCAACTGTGCCCATGAAGCTATTACCTCGCAAGTCTGTTGACCGAGGCGCGCTCAGGCTGGCGCGAGGCTGCCCCCAACGAAAACCAAAACGAAAACCCCCAAACGAAAACGACCAACCAAAACGAAAACCTTAAACGAAAACGGAGAACGACCAACGAGAACCAGAACGAGGAACGAGAACGAAAACCGTCCTGGTTCTCGTTCTCGTTGGTCGCTCTCGCAGGTCGTTCTGGGTTCTACTCTTCGGCGTGCAGCTGCGTCCCCTCGGCTCCCGCCGCAATCGCCAGCGCCTCTTCGGCCGCCTCCACCTCGTCGACCGGCGTCTCCACCTCGATGTCGAGGTGCTTGTACGCGTTGAGACCCGTGCCCGCCGGGATGAGCCGCCCCATGATGACGTTCTCCTTGAGCCCGCGCAGGTAGTCGACGCGCCCGGAGATGGCCGCCTCGGTGAGCACCTTGGTGGTCTCCTGGAACGACGAGGCCGAGATGAACGACTCGGTGCTCAAAGACGCCTTGGTGATGCCGAGCAGCAGCGGCTCGCCCACCGCCGGCTTGCCGCCGTCCTTCACCACCCGCTCGTTCTCCTCGTCGAACATCTGCTTCTCCACCTGCTCGTCGACGAGGAAGTTGGTGTCGCCCACCTCCTGGACGCGCACGCGCCGCAGCATCTGCCGGACGATGGTCTCGATGTGCTTGTCGTTGATCTTCACGCCCTGGAGCCGGTAGACCTCCTGCACCTCGTCCACCATGTAGCGCGCCAGCTCCTTCTCACCCAGCACCTTGAGGATGTCGTGCGGGTTGGCCGCACCGTCCATGAGCGGGTCGCCGGCCTTCACCCGATCGCCGGCGTGCACGTTGATGTGCTTGCCCTTGGCGATGAGGTACTCCTTGGCCAGGTCGGTGCGCAGCTTGCCGTCGATCTCCGGCGTGACCACCACCTTGCGCTTGCCCTTGGTGTCCTTGCCGAAGCTGACCACGCCCTCGATCTCGCTGATGACCGCGTGCTCCTTGGGCTTGCGCGCCTCGAACAGCTCGGCCACGCGCGGCAAGCCACCGGTAATGTCCTTGGTCTTGGTGGTCTCGCGCGGGATGCGGGCGATCACCTCGCCCTGCTCGATCTGGTCGCCGTCGTTGACGGTGATGTTGGCACCCACCGGCAGCATGTAGCGGGCCGGCTGCTCGCTGTTGGGGAGGAGCTTGGCGTTGCCCTTCTCGTCCTCGATGGCGATGCGCGGCTGCGCCTCGGCGTCGCGGCTCTCGATGATCGACTTGCGCGAGAGGCCGGTGACCTCGTCGAGCTGCTCGTTCATCGTCACGCCCTCGATGATGTCGTAGAAGCGGACGATGCCCGACACCTCGGCGATGATGGGCGTGGCGAAGGGGTCCCACTCGGCCAGCTGCGTGCCGACGTCGATCTTCTGGCCTTCCTTCACGTTGAGCTTGGCGCCGTAGATGACCGTGTAGCGCTCGCGCTCGCGGCCGTTCTCGTCGGCGATGACGATCTCGCCGTTGCGGTTCATGACGATGAGCGAGCCGTCCTTGCGCTTCACCGTCCGGAGGGCGTGGAAGTGGACCACGCCCACGTGGCGGTTCTCGATGGTCGAGGCTTCCGCGCGCCGCGTCGCCGTGCCGCCGATGTGGAAGGTGCGCATGGTGAGCTGCGTGCCGGGCTCGCCGATGGACTGCGCCGCGATGACGCCCACGGCCTCGCCGATGTTCACCTTGCGCCCGCGCGCCAGGTCGCGGCCGTAGCACTCGACGCAGATCCCGCGCCGCGCCTGGCAGGTGAGCACCGAGCGGATCTTCACCTTCTCGATGCCCGCCTCCTCGATGTCCTTGACCTTGTTCTCGTCGATCTCCTCGTTGGCCTTGACGAGGATGTCGTGGGTGAACGGGTCCTCGACGTCGTCGAGCGCGACGCGGCCGAGGATGCGCTCGCTCATCGGCTCGATGATCTCGCCGCCCTCGACCAGCGCGCCCAGCGCGATGCCGTCCATCGTGCCGCAGTCGTACTCGGTGATGATGGCGTCCTGCGCCACGTCGACCAAGCGGCGCGTCAGGTAGCCGGAGTTGGCGGTCTTGAGCGCCGTGTCGGCCAGGCCCTTGCGCGCGCCGTGCGTGGAGATGAAGTACTGCAGGACGGTCAGGCCCTCGCGGAAGTTCGCCGTGATGGGCGTCTCGATGATCTCACCGCTCGGCTTCGCCATCAGGCCGCGCATGCCCGCCAGCTGGCGGATCTGCTGCGCGCTGCCTCGGGCGCCCGAGTCGGCCATGATGAAGATGGGGTTGAAGGAGGGCTGCTTCTTCTCCTGTCCGCCCTTCTTGACGGTCTCGGTGCCGATCTCGCCCATCATCTCGCCGGCCACCTCCTCGGTGACCTGCGCCCAGATGTCGATGACCTTGTTGTAGCGCTCGCCGTCGGTGATGAGGCCTTCGAGGTACTGGTTCTCGATCTCGGCCACTTCCTTCTGCGCGCGCTCGAGGAACTCCTGCTTCTTGGCGGGAATGACCATGTCCTTGATGGCGATGGAGATGCCGGCCTTGGTGGCGTAGCCGTACCCGAGCGAGCGCAGCCGGTCCGCCAGCAGCACCGTCTCCTTCTCGCCGCAGAGGCGGTAGCAGATGTCGATCAGGTTGCCGAGCGTCTTCTTGTCCATCACCTTGTTGATGAACGAGAAGGGGATCTTCCGCGGCAGGATGTCGCTGAGGATGACGCGGCCGACGGTGGTCTCGACGCGGGCGCGGCCCTTGGGCTTGCCGTCCGCGTCGAACTGGTCCATGCGGCAGGTGATCTTCGACTGGAGATCCACTTCCTGGTGGTCGTACGCCACGCGCACTTCCGAAGGGCTGGAGAAGATCCTGCCCTCGCCGTGCGCCAGCACGCGTTCGCGCGTCAGGTAGTAGAGCCCGAGCACGATGTCCTGCGTGGGCACGATGATGGGCTTGCCGTGCGCGGGGCTGAGGATGTTGTTGGTGCTCATCATCAGCACGCGCGCTTCCATCTGCGCTTCGATGGAGAGCGGCACGTGCACCGCCATCTGGTCGCCGTCGAAGTCCGCGTTGAAGGCCGAGCACACCAGCGGGTGCAGCTGGATGGCCTTGCCTTCGATCAGCACCGGCTCGAACGCCTGGATGCCGAGGCGGTGCAGCGTGGGAGCGCGGTTGAGCAGGACGGGGTGCTCGCGGATCACCTCTTCGAGGATGTCCCAGACCTCGGGGCGTTCCTTCTCCACCATCTTCTTGGCGCTCTTGATGGTGGTGACGTGCCCGCGTTCCTCGAGCTTGTTGTAGATGAACGGCTTGAACAGCTCGAGCGCCATGATCTTCGGCAGGCCGCACTGGTGCAGCTTCAGCTCGGGGCCCACCACGATGACGCTGCGGCCCGAGTAGTCGACGCGCTTGCCGAGGAGGTTCTGGCGGAAGCGGCCCTGCTTGCCCTTGAGCATGTCGCTCAGGGACTTGAGGGGCCGCTTGTTGGGGCCGGTGATGGTCTTGCCCCGCCGGCCGTTGTCGAAGAGCGCATCGACCGCTTCCTGCAGCATGCGCTTCTCGTTGCGGATGATGATGTCGGGAGCGTTCAGCTCCTGGAGCCTCTTCAGGCGGTTGTTGCGGTTGATGACGCGCCGGTAGAGGTCGTTCAGGTCGGAAGTGGCGAAGCGGCCGCCGTCGAGGGGAACCAGCGGGCGCAGGTCGGGCGGAATGACGGGAATGACGTCGAGCATCATCCACTGCGGGCTGTTGCCGCTTTCGCGGAACGAGTCCACCACCTTGAGCCGCTTGGCCAGCTTCTTCCGCTTGGCGTCGCTGGTGGCGTCCTTCATCTCCTTGCGCAGCTGGTCGGAGAGCTGGTTGATGTCGATGGCCTTGAGGAGCTGCACCACCGCCTCGCCGCCCATGCCGGCGGTGAAGGCGTCCTCGCCCAGCTCCTCGAGGGCCTTGTGGTACTTCTCCTCGGAGAGCAGCTCGCCGCGCACGAAGGGCGAGTCCTTGGGATCGATGACGACGAACGACTCGCAGTAGAGGACTTTCTCCAGGTCCTTGAGCGTGATGTCGAGCAGGTTGCCGATGCGCGAGGGCAGCGACTTGAGGAACCAGATGTGCGCCACCGGCGTGGCCAGGTTGATGTGGCCCAGCCGCTCGCGCCGCACCTTGGACTGGATCACTTCGACGCCGCACTTCTCGCACACCACTCCGCGGTGCTTCATGCGCTTGTACTTGCCGCAGTTGCACTCGTAGTCCTTGACCGGCCCGAAGATCTTGGCGCAGAAGAGGCCGTCCCGCTCCGGCTTGAAGGTGCGGTAGTTGATGGTCTCCGGCTTCTTCACCTCGCCGTGCGACCACTGGCGGATCTTCTCCGGCGACGCCAGCGAGATGCGGATGGCGTTGAAGGAGAGCGGATCCTTCGGCTTCTCGAAGAAATTGAAAATGTCTTTCACGTTTACGCCTCCAAATCCTTTGAAAACCTTTGCACCTTGGACCTCTGACCTCGGGCCTCGGGGATTGCTTCAGCCTGAGGCCTGAGGCCTGAGGCCTGAGGCCTGATGTTCGAGGCCTGAGGTCTGATCACGCTGCCGCCGTTCCGGTCTTCTTCGGCTCCGCCACTTCAGCCGCCGGCGCCTTCTCCATCAGCTCCACGTCGAGACCGAGGGACTGCAGCTCCTTGATCAAGACGTTGAACGACTCGGGCAGGCCCGACTCGAGCGCGTACTCGCCCTTGACGATCGACTCGTACATGCGCGTGCGGCCCACCACGTCGTCGCTCTTGACGGTGAGGAACTCCTGCAGCGAGTAGGCCGCGCCGTAGGCCTCCATCGCCCACACTTCCATCTCTCCCAGGCGCTGCCCGCCGAACTGCGCCTTGCCGCCCAGCGGCTGCTGGGTGACTAGGGAATATGGTCCGATGCTGCGCGCATGAATTTTCTCATCGACGAGATGATGTAGTTTCAGCATGTACATGATGCCCACCGTCACGTCCTGGTCGAACGCCTCGCCGGTGCGGCCGTCGAAGAGGATCATCTGGCCGGTGCGCGGCAGCATGGCGTGCTCGAGCTGCGCGAGGATCTCCACCTCGCGCGCGCCGTCGAAGACCGGCGAGGCGAAGTGCACGCCGCCGCGCAGCTTCTGCGCCAGCTTGAGGATCTCCTTGTCGGGCAGGCCGTCGAGAAGGTCCTGCAGCTCCTTGGTGTCGTAGATCTTCTTCAGGTCTTTGCGGATCGCCTCGGGGCTCCACTTGTCGTCGATCATCTTCTGGATCTGCTCGCCCAGGCCGCGGGCCGCCCACCCGAGGTGCGTCTCGAGGATCTGGCCGATGTTCATGCGGCTCGGCACGCCCAGCGGGTTGAGCACCAGGTCGACCTGCCGGCCGTCCTCGAGGTACGGCATGTCCTCGGCCGCCAGCACGCGGCTGACCACGCCCTTGTTGCCGTGGCGGCCGGCCATCTTGTCGCCCACCGCCAGCTTGCGCTTGATGGCCACGTAGACCTTGACCATCTTGATCACGCCGGGCGGCAGCTCGTCGCCCTTCTTCAGGCGGGAGATCTTCTCCCCGAAGACGAGCTTCACCAGCTCCTTCTGCTCGTTGAAGTTCTCCAGGATCTTGGCGACCTTCTCCTCGGCGCCGCCCACCGCGATCTCCGGCCAGTACTTCTCCGGGATCTCGTCGAGGAGCGCGTCGGTGATCTCCTGGCCCTTGTTGAGCAGCACCTTGCCCTTGTCGTCGACCAGCTTGGCGGTGGTCTCCTTGCCGTGCAGCAGGCGCTTGATGCGCTTGTAGGCCGAGTCCTTGAGGATCTTGATCTCGTCGTTCTGGTCCTTGAGGAGCTTCGCCTCTTCCTGGTTCTCGATGTCCTTGGCGCGCTCGTCCTTGTCGACGCCCTTGCGCGAGAACACCTTGGCGTTGATCACCGTGCCGGTCACGCCCGGCGGGACGCGCAGCGAGCTGTCGCGCACGTCACCGGCCTTCTCGCCGAAGATGGCGCGCAGGAGTTTCTCCTCGGGGGAGAGCTGGGTCTCGCCCTTGGGGGTGATCTTTCCCACCAGGATCGACCCCGGCCCCACTTCAGCGCCGATACGGATGATGCCCGAGTCGTCGAGGTCCTTGAGCGCTTCCTCGCCGACGTTGGGGATGTCGCGCGTGATCTCTTCCTTGCCCAGCTTGGTGTCGCGCGCGATGCACTCGAATTCCTCAATGTGGATGGAGGTGAAGACGTCGTCGCGCAGGATGCGCTCGCTGACGAGGATCGAGTCCTCGAAGTTGTACCCCTGCCAGGGCATGAAGGCGACGATGACGTTCTGTCCCAGCGCCAGCTCCCCCGTCTCGGTGGCGGGGCCGTCGGCGATGACGTCGCCCTTCCTCACGCGGTCGCCCGCCTTCACGATGGGCTTCTGGTTGATGCAGGTGTTCTGGTTGGAGCGCTGGTACTTGACGAGGTTGTAGATGTCCACCTCGCTGGCCACGTCCAAAGAGCTTTCCTTCACGTCGGCGCGGACCACGATGCGGCTCGCGTCCACCTGGTCGACGATGCCGTCGCGGCGCGCCACCATGCACACGCCCGAGTCGCGCGCCACCGTGCCCTCGATGCCCGTGCCGACCAGCGGCGCGACGGTGCGCAGGAGCGGCACGGCCTGGCGCTGCATGTTCGAGCCCATCAGCGCGCGGTTCGCGTCGTCGTTCTCGAGGAAGGGAATGAGCGACGCGGCCACCGAGACGAGCTGGTTGGGCGAGACGTCCATCAGTGAAATGTCTTCCGGGCGCGCCTGCGGGAACTCGCCCGCCTTGCGGCACGACACCAGCGGGGTGACAAAGTGGCCCTTCTTGTCGAAGAGGGCGTTCGCCTGGGCGATGACGTGCTTCTCTTCCTCGAGGGCCGAGTAGAACTTGACCTCGTCGGTCACCTTCCCCTCGACCACCTGCCGGTACGGCGTCTCGACGAAGCCGTACTCGTTGACGCGCGCGAAGGTGCTCAAGGAGGCGATGAGGCCGATGTTCGGGCCTTCCGGCGTCTCGATGGGGCAGATGCGGCCGTAGTGCGTCGGGTGCACGTCGCGCACTTCGAATCCGGCGCGCTCGCGCGTCAGGCCGCCCGGCCCCAGCGCGGAGAGACGCCGCTTGTGCGTCACCTCGCTGAGCGGGTTGGTCTGGTCCATGAACTGCGAGAGCTGCGACGACCCGAAGAACTCCTTGATCACCGCCGTCACCGGCTTGGCGTTGATCAGGTCGTGCGGCATGAGCGTCTCGATCTCCTGGAGCGACATGCGCTCCTTGATGGCCCGCTCCATGCGCACCAGCCCGATACGGTACTGGTTCTCGAGCAGCTCGCCCACCGCGCGCACGCGGCGGTTGCCGAGGTGGTCGATGTCGTCGATGGCGCCCTTGCCGTTCTTCAGATCGATCAGGTACCGGACGACTTCGAGGATGTCCTTCTTGGTGACGACCGCCTGCTCGAGCGGCTCGTCGACGCCGAACTTGTAGTTCAGCTTGAGCCGGCCGACCTTGGACAGGTCGTACCGCTCGGGGTTGAAGAACAGGTTGATGAAGAGGTTGGTGGCCGTCTCCAGCGTGGGCGGATCGCCGGGGCGCAGGCGCCGGTAGATCTCCATGATCGCCTCTTCCGGCGAGGTGATCTTGTCGATGTTGAGCGTCTCACGCAGGAAGGGCCCCACGTTGAGGTTGTCGATGAAGAGCACCTGGAACTGGTTGATGCCGCGCTCGTGGAGCTGCTCGACGATCTCCTCGGAGACCTCCTGGTTGCACTCGAGGAGCACCTCGCCCGTGCTCTCGTCCACCACGTCGCGCGCGGAGATCTTCGTCACCAGCTCCTCGGCGTCGAGGGGCAGCGTCTTGATCTTCGCCTGCTCCAGCTTCTTGATGGCCGCGCGGGTGAACTTGCGGTTCTTCTTGACGATGATCTCGCCCGTCTTGGGGTGCTTGATGTCGCGGGTGGCGCGCTGGCCGGGCAACAGCTCCAGCTCGACCGACTTCTCGTACTTGCCCTTCTCGCCGATGGTGATGGTCTCGGTGGCGTAGAAGTAGTTGAGGATCTCCTCGGGCGTGCCCTTGAACTCGAGCGGGTTCTTCTTCGCCGTGTCGGGCACCGCGCCCAGCGCGCGGATGAGCACCGTCGCCGGCAGCTTGCGGCGGCGATCGATGCGCACGTAGAGGATGTCCTTGTGGTCGAACTCGAAGTCGATCCACGAGCCGCGGTAGGGGATGATGCGCGCGTTGTAGAGCAGCTTGCCGCTCGAGTGGCTCTTGCCCTTGTCGTGGTCGAAGAACGCCCCCGGCGAGCGGTGGAGCTGCGAAACCACCACGCGCTCGGTGCCGTTGATGATGAACGTCCCGTTCTCCGTCATGAGCGGGATCTCGCCGAAGTAGACCTCCTGCTCCTTGACGTCGCGGATCGACTGCGCGCCCGTGTCGGGATCCTTGTCCCAGACGACGAGGCGCACCACCACCTTGATGGGCGCCGAGTACGTCATGCCGCGCTGGTGGCACTCGTCGACGTCGTACTTGGGCTTCTCCAAGTGGTAGCTGACGAACTCCAGCGAGCTGGTCTCGTTGAAGTCCTTGATGGGGAAGACTGACTTGAAGACGCCCTGCAGGCCGGTGTCCTCGCGCTGTTCGGGCGCCTTGTCGGCCTGGAGGAACTTGTCGTAGCTGTGCTTCTGGATGTCGATCAGGTTGGGGATGTCGATGATTTTCTGGATCTTCGCGAAATTCTTGCGAATTCGGAAATTGTTCTGGATCGTAGCCGCCATGTGAGCGATTGCTCCCTCGTCAAAACATCCCCAAAAAAACTGCGCCCCTACGAAGCGAAAACTCCGGCGTCGGCGCGGAGTGTCCTCCGCGCCGGCCGGTCAGACTTTTGTCGACGGTCTTTATTTGATCTCGACCGTGGCACCCGCCGCCTTGAGCATCTCGGCGAACTTGTTTGCGTCCTCCTTCGAGAGCCCCTCTTTCACGGTCTTGGGAGCGCCCTCGACGAGGTCCTTGGCTTCTTTTAGTCCGAGACCGGTGATTGTCCGGACCTCCTTGATGACGTTGATCTTCTTCTCGCCTGCGGCCTGCAACACGAGCGTGAACTCCGTCTTCTCCTCGACCGGTTTGGCGGCCGCGGCAGCGCCGGCGGCAGGTCCGGCCACAGCGACGGGAGCGGCGGCGGAGACGCCCCACTTCTGCTCGAGCATCTTCGCCAGCTCGGCCGCCTGCATGACGGTGAGCGTAGAAAGTTGGTCTGCGATTGCGTTCAAGTCGGCCATGAAAGTCTCTTTCTTGTAACCTTGCGCCGTCGTTGGCGCATGAAATTGTTGAAAAAGCAATAGCCCCTCGGAAACGTCGTCCGGCCGCTAGGCCGCCTTCTCGGATTTCGCCTTCAGCAGGCGAGCCAGCTGCCCGCCCGGCGTGTTGAGCAGGCGAACCAGCTTGGTCGCAGGAGCGGCGACCATGCCTACCAGGATCCCCCTCAGTTCCGGAAGACCCGGCATGTCGGCCAGCGCGGCCAAGCCCTTGGCGTCGACCAGGTTGCCCTGGACCACGCCCGCCTTGACCGTCATCTTCTCGCCCTGCTCCTTGAGAACGTCGCGGAGCACCTTGGCGGGCGCCACCACGTCGTCGTACCCGAGGATGATCGCGTTGGGTCCCTCCAGCCCCTCGGTGAACTTCTCCAAGGCCGTTCCCTTCGCGGCGAGCCGTGCCAGGGTGTTCTTCACCACCTTGTAGTCGATCTTGTTGTCCCGGAAGGTCTTCCGGAGCTTCACGGTGGCGGCGGCGTCGATGTTCTTGTACCCCACCGCGATGGCGATGGCGGCCTTTTCCATCTTCTTCTTCAGGGCGCCGATCAGTTCCTGCTTCTCGTTGCGCTGCATGACCTCACCTCCTTCCTGCGCGTGATTCGGTTCGGGAGATCACGCAGCGCGTGAACTTCGAACCCCTGGCCCAGCTCAGTCTCGGCAGGCATTCTTTAAGGGATCGCACCCCGCCTGCTGTCTGTGACCAGTATTTAGGCCTCTGACCTCAGGCCTCGGACCTCAGGCTGCTTTACCTGAGGCCTGAGGCCTGAGGCCTGAAGCCTGAGGCCTGCTTCCTCATTTGTGCGCCGCCGTGATCGCGGTGGCGTCGAGCTTGATCCCCGGTCCCATCGTGGTGCTCATGGAGACCGTCTTCAGATACGTGCCCTTGGCGGTCGCCGGCTTGGCGCGGATGATGGTGTCGAGGATGGCGTTGACGTTGTCGGTCAGCTTCTTGGTGTCGAACGACGCCTTGCCCACCGGCACCTGCACGATGCCCGCCTTCTCGACGCGGAACTCCACCTTGCCGGCCTTCGACTCGCGCACGGCGCGCGCCACGTCGGCCGTCACCGTGCCTACCTTCGGGTTGGGCATGAGGCCGCGGGGGCCCAGCACCTTACCGAGGCGGCCCACCACGCCCATCATGTCGGGAGTGGCGATGGCCACGTCGAACTCCATCCAGCCTTCCTGGACCTTGGCGGCGAGGTCCTCGGCGCCCACCGTGTCGGCGCCGGCTTCCTGCGCCTCGCGCGCCTTGTCGCCCTTGGCGAAGACCGCCACGCGCACCGTCTTGCCGATGCCGTGCGGCAGGACCACCGCCCCGCGCACCATCTGGTCGGCGTGCTTGGGATCGACGCCCAGCCGGATGGCCACGTCGACCGTCTCGTCGAACTTCTTCCCGCTCACCTTGGCCGTCTTGCCCACCAGCGCGCAAGCCTCGTCGACCGAGTAGCGCTTGAGCGGATCGATCAACTTGGCCGCCTCGCGGTATTTCTTCCCGTGGTGCGCCATGGCTAGCGGCCCTCCACGTCGACGCCCATGGACCGCGCGGTCCCGGCGATGCTGTTCATGGCGGCTTCCAGCGAGCCGGCGGTCATGTCGCTCATCTTCGTCTTGGCGATCTGCTCGAGCTGCCTCCTGGTCAGCGTGCCGACCTTCTCCTTGCCCGGCTTGTGTGCGCCCGAGCCCTTCTTCTTCTCGGTGTGCAGACCGAGCGCCTTCTTGATGAGGATCGCCGCCGGCGGCGTCTTGACGATGAAGGTGAAGCTGCGGTCGGAGTAGATGGTGATCAACACGGGGACGATGAGGCCCTCCTTGGCCTGCGCCTGCGTCGCCGCGTTGAACTCCTTGCAGAAGGCCATGATGTTGACGCCGTGCTGGCCGAGCGCAGGGCCGACGGGCGGCGAAGGGTTCGCCTTGCCCGCGGGCAGCTGCAGCTTGACCACTCCGGTGATTTTCTTTGCCATGTCTTCCTCGCGTGGTTCGAGCGGCCGACGAGCGGCCTCCCACTCTTACGTCTTCTCCACCTGCATGAAGTCCAGCTCGACCGGCGTGGCGCGGCCGAAGATGCTCACCAGCACGCGCACGCGGCCCTTGTCGGGGTTCACTTCCTCGACCGTCCCGTTGAAGTTCGAGAACGGCCCATCCACCACGCGCACGTTGTCGCCTTCCTCGAACTCGACTTTCGGCTTGGGCTTGAGAGCGCCCTCGGAGAGCTGCGTGGTCAGGCGCGCGATCTCGTGCTCGCTCACCGCCGGGGGCTTGGTGGCGTTGCCGACGAATCCGGTGATCTTGGGCGTGTTCTTCACCAGGTGCCAGGTGCGGTCGTTGAGCTCCATCTGCACGAGGATGTAGCCGGGGAAGAACTTGCGCTTCGAGGCCCGCTTCTCGCCCTTCACCATCTCGACGACGTTCTCCATGGGGATGAGGATGTCGCCGAAAAAGTCGCCCAGCTTCTCCTGGCGGATCTTCTCCTCGAGGGACTTCTTCGCCTTGTTCTCGAAGCCCGAGTACGTGTGGACCACGTACCATTTTTTGTCGACCTTCTTCGCCTCGGCCATGGTCATCATTCCTAGATGCTCGGGTTCTGGATCTTGTCGGTGACGAACTGCCAGAGCACGTCGAAGAGCCCGAGCAGCACGGCCGCGATGACGCTGGCGACGATGACGGCGATGGTGGCCGCGCGCGTCTCCGCGAGCGACGGCCAGGTGACCTTGCGAAGCTCGGCGACGATCTCCAGCGAGACCTCGTGCGTGTCCGGCCGACGCCACAGGTACACGCCGGCGGCGGCGGCGATCCCCAAGCCGATGATCGAGCTCCAGGTCCAGTCTGCTCCCAAGAGCGGGCGGGTGAGCGGCTGGGTCGGCCCGAAGGAGCCGAACGCCAACAGCAGCACGTGCTCGAGGAAGAGCCCCGTGAGCAGGCCGAGGACCACGTAACCGATCGCTGCCAGACGAGTGTTGGTCATCGCATTGTGCTTTCGAGAAACGTTTGGCAGGCCAGCCAGGACTCGAACCTGGAACATGCGGTTTTGGAGACCGCCGCTCTACCATTGGAGCTACTGGCCTTCAAATGCCGGGTTACTTCGTCTCCTTGTGTTCGGTGTGCTTGCGGCACCGCGGGCAGAACTTGGGGAGGACCAGCTTGTCGGTCATGGTCCGCTTGTTCTTCGTCGTCGTGTAGTTCCGTGAGTGGCACACCGGGCATTCGAGCGTGATGATGGTGCGGTTCATCGCATCCTCTCCTTGGAGCCCACCACCAGGATTGAACTGGTGACCTCGTCCTTACCAAGGACGTGCTCTGCCAACTGAGCTAGGTGGGCCTTTCTTTCCTTTACGTCGTGGAGCGGGAAACGGGATTCGAACCCGTGACATTCAGCTTGGAAGGCTGACGCTCTACCAGCTGAGCTATTCCCGCGGTTGCTCCCGAAGTTGGTGGAGGGAGAAGGATTCGAACCTTCGAAGGCGTGAGCCGGCAGATTTACAGTCTGCTCCCTTTGGCCGCTCGGGCATCCCTCCTGGTTGTTCCTTCTGGTTCCGATTTCGACCGCTTTACCTCCGACTGAGTAGCTGCTCGATCCGGCGCCTGCGGCGCCTCTACCAGGGGGGAGCTCGCTCCCCTCTGGACCCCCCAAGTGCGGGAGCTGCGGGAAATGCGGGTGCGAGAACGTTCCCAGATGCGGCCGCGTGGGTCTCTCTAACTGCGCCGTCGCGGCAACCATGATCGATGTCTCCTGCATTCCCAATGCGGCCAAGAGGGTATTCCTGCCAAGAGGGTATTCCTGACGACGTCGCCACTCACTCCTCGCCGGCTGGAGCTGGCGGCGGGACTCGAACCCACGACCTGCTGCTTACAAGGCAGCTGCTCTGCCGGCTGAGCTACGCCAGCTAACCCTCGAATTTGCCAGCCTTCTCGAACTGAAGAGACACCTCCCCGCCGAAAGGGAGGCAGCTTTCTAGGGGACCTTGCGCAGCTTGTCAAGCGTACGGCAGTCGCTCAACGCACCGACGCGGGCACAACCACTGGCTCCGCACAGCGCGCCTCCATTTCCGCCAGACCCTTCTTGAAAACCTCCGAGGATGCGCCCTGCCACTCCATCGTCGCGATCGCCCGGCGCTGGAGCCGGAACGCTTCGGGGCACTTGCCGAGCGCGGCGGCAACGTGCGCCAGCGTATCCACGATCGCCGGATCCCACGGCGCCAGATCGAGCGCGCGATTGGCGAACGGCAGCGCCTCCTTCGCTCGCGCCGACGTCACCAGTTCCCAGGCGAGGTTGTTCTGAGTCAACGCGCCTTCCGGGTTGAGGGCGGCGGCCTTCCGATACGCCTCCTCCTTCTCCTTGCCCGACGGCAGCCATTTGCCGAGGCCAGCCCATCCGCGCCAGTCGCCGGGACGCGCCGACAACGCTTTGCGCAGCCGCTCGACATCCGGTTTGCCGGCGGCGTCGAGACGCAACGCCAACACGTCCGCATCACCGGGATCCTCGAGCAGCGCTTCATCCAGCTCGGCGCCGTAGAGCTCGTCGGCTTCCTTCTGCGATTTTGGCCATGCCACGCGGGCGGCGAGATGGATGAGATGCACTTTCGCAGACGAGAGCGGCGCCTCGGTGTGCTTCGGAGTGACCTCCGCCTTCACCGTGTAAAAGGTGTACCGCGCCGCCCGTCGGTATTCATCGAGCGCGCGATCGAGCGCCACCAGCGATGCCGGCTTCGCCGGATCGAACTGCGGCATCGCAGCGCGCCACGCGGCGGCCGGCTCGGCGCCGTCCGAGAGGAGCCTTTGATAGTCGGTCAAGGCCTTGCCGTGCTTGTTCCACAGATAGTGGTAAAGCAGCCAGCTCCAGAGATGCAGGCGGCCTGGGCTCGCCGCGTCCTCGCCGCCGCGCCACGCGAGCAGTTCGCTCACCGGCACCGGTCGCGCGTCGAACGCGAATCCCCCCATGTAGCCCGACGGCATGAGGCCCACACCGCCGTTGAGAGCCCGCTGGCCGTGCGTGATGTGCGAGCCCAGCTGCGGCGTGCTTTCTTGCGGAGGCGCCGCGACTGTCTCCACGAACGCCGCCAGCCCTTCGGCGAACCAAAGCGGCTGCAGCGGGAAGAGAAAGCGCGAGAGGTAGTGCGCCAGCTCATGCGCGACTAGCTCGCGGTTCACCTCGAAACCCTCGACGGGGATGACGATCATGGGCCCGAATCCCGTCACGAGGTAGTAGCCGCCGATGTATCGACTCCCAGCCAACTCCCTGAAATCGCCGGGGTCGGCGAAGGCCACCACCCGGAGATGGCCCGGGATCTCCACGGCTTCGCCCACCAGGGCCTGCAGCTCCATGGCGTGGAGCGTCTCGAGCTGCTTGAGGAGGATGGCGGCGCGTTGTGACCCCAGATCAGTGTCGAGCAAGAAGTGCTCGGTGCGGAGCTCGTGCCATACGGCGCCTCCGCGCGCGGAACACTTGAAGGCGGCCGACGCGGGACCGGCGGCGAGAACGGCGGTGAGCGCAAGAGCGATTTTCATGAGGGCGAAATCCTCCTCCACGCGTCGGCCTTCACACCAGTGAACAGTGCTACGCGCTCATCCGGACCGGCAGCCGCCGCGGCCCCCACCTTCCGGGCCGCCCCTCGAACACGCCGGGGATTGGCGAGCCGCACGACGCGCACGCGGCCTCCTTGATCGACCACTTCGTCAGCCGGTACCAATCACGGCCGATGAGCGGCTCGCGGCATTTCGGGCAGTACGTCGTCCCCCCGGACTCGTCGTGGACGTTGCCCGTATAGACGTAGCGCAGGCCGTTGCGCAGCCCGATGGCCCGCGCCCGCGTGAGCGTGGCGGGTGGCGTGGGCGGCTTGTCGAGCATCTTGAAGTCGGGGTGGAAGGCCGTGAAATGGAGCGGCACGTCGTCGCCCAGCTCCCGGTGCACCCATCTGGTGAGCGCGTCGATCTCCTCGTCGGAGTCGTTCTCGCCGGGGATGAGCAGCGTGGTGATCTCGAACCAGACGCTCGTCTCGCGCTTCAAGTAAGTCAGAGTGTCGAGCACGGGCTGCAGGTGGCCGAGGCAGATCTTTCGATAAAAATCTTCCCTGAAGCCTTTCAGATCGACGTTGGCCGCGTCCATCGATCGATAGAACTCGCGCCGCGGCTCGTCGCACATGTAGCCGGCCGTGACCGCCACCGTCTTGATGCCCTTCTCGCGGCACGCCTGCGCCACATCGACGGCGTACTCGAGAAAGATGACCGGATCGTTGTACGTGAAGGCGACGCTCCGGCAGCCCAGCTCCAGCGCTCTCGAGGCGATCTGCCCGGGGCTGGCCGCGTCGGCGAGCGTGTCCATCTGGCGCGACTTCGACATGTCCCAGTTCTGGCAGAAGCGGCAGCCCAGGTTGCAGCCCGCCGTCCCGAACGAGAGCACCGAGGTGCCAGGGAGGAAATGGTTGAGCGGCTTCTTCTCGATGGGATCGACGCAGAACCCGCTCGACCGCCCGTACGTGGTGAGCACGATGCCGTCGTTTTCGCGTGCGCGGACGAAGCACATGCCACGCTGGCCTTCGTGGAGTGCGCAGAAGCGCGGGCACACGTCACACTGGACGCGGCCGTCGGGAAGCGCGTGCCAGTAGCGGCCGGGGAACGTCATGCGAAGGCAAAGGCTCCGTAGCCCACGACGCGGGCTTTGTCGCCGGCGGTGTCGCCGGAGTTGCGCAGGTCGACCAGCTCCGCCGTGAGCTTTCGGCGGCGCGCCGCCAGAAGCAACCCGTTGACCGGGGCGGCGCCGCAGGCGGCGCGATGATCGAGGCGGCCGAGGGTGAGGATCTCCTCGGCGGTCGCTGCGTCCATCGTGCGCGCCTCGCGATAGGGAAGGTAATGCGAGAGATCCGAGCTGACGACGACGAGCGTGTCGGGCCCTCCCCAGAGGCGATCGATCACTTCGGCCACCTCCTCGGGGCCGGCATCCCCCACCGCCAGCGGGACCAGTTTCCAAGGGCCTGCCAAGGCGATCTGCAGAAACGGCAGCTCGACCTCGAGCGAGTGCTCGCGCGCGTGCGCGGCCCGGTCGTGCGGCAGGGCATCCGGCAGCTCGAGTGGAACCTCTCCCAGCGGCGTGGAGAAAGCAGCCGCCTCGGGGAGCGCCAGGCCGTCGAGATAGACGTAATGCGCCGGGCCGAGAAGTACGACGCGCTCGAAGGACGCGCCTTGCACGCGCCGGAAGATCGAGGCCGCGACCGGCCCCGAATAAATGTAGCCGGCATGCGGCGCGATCAGCGCTTTGGGCGCGGGGCCGGGCGCGGCAGCCGCGAGAAGGCTCGCGACCTCCGCCCGAAGTTCTTCGCGGCCGGCAGGATAGAAAGTGCCCGCGACCGCTGGCGCGCGCACCGGCTGCACGGGGGGAGCATAAGGCTCGGCGGGACCATCGTGTCAAAGGGACCTCGGACCTCAGGCCTCGGGAAAAACGATCTCTTCAGGTATTTGCCCGAGGCCCGAAGCCTGAGGTCCGAAGCCTCGCATCAGCGTCTCTGCCGCGCCACCTCGTACAGGGCGATCGCTCCCGCCGCCGAAACATTGAGCGACCCGATTTCCCCCACCATGGGAAGGCGCGCGACGTGGTCGCAAGTCTTGCGGACGAGCGGGCGCACGCCCGACCCTTCGCTTCCGAGCACGAGCGCGGTCGGTAGTTTGAGGTCCAACGATTCCAGCTCGCGGTCGCCGTCGGCAGCGAGCGCGACTGTCCAGATGCCCGACTCCTTCATCTGTTCGAGGGCGCGCGCCAGATTGGTGACACGAGCGAGCTTGCAATGCTCGAGCGCGCCCGCGGCCGCCTTGGAGACCGCCGGCGTCACTCCGGCGGAGCGGTCTTTCGGAACGACGACGCCGCCGGCGCCCAGGGCGTGGGCGCTGCGGATCAAGGCGCCCAGATTTTGCGGGTCGGTCACGCCGTCGAGCACGAGCAGGAACGTCGCTCCCGGGATCAGGTCCTCCAGCTCGGCGTAGCGAAACTCCGCCAGCTCCGCGCCGGCGCCCTGGTGCACTCCACCGCGCGACCGCTGCGCCAGCTCGCCGCGCTCGACTTCCAGCACGCGCACCCCCGCCTCGCGCGCCGCCTTCGCCACGCGATCGGCCTTGCCGCGCTCCACCAACACGCGCACCACGTCCTCGGGACGCGCCCGCAATGCCTCGAGCACCGGATTGACGCCGTAGACGAACCGGCTCACTCCACTTCGACCGCCAGGGCCAGCTCGCGCTTCTGCTTCTCGCACAGCTTCTCGGTGCAGATGAAGAAGCTGAGCGTCGCGCGCAGCTGGTCCTTGCCCGCGGCCTGCGCGGTGAAAGGCACGTCGAACTCGACGCCCTTGGCCTTGGTCTCCTTCGCGTCGGTCCGCCCCAGCTTTTCCTTGGCCGGCTTGACCGACTGCTGGCCGGCGCTCACGGTCAGCGAGATGGGCGCGTCCGGCGAGACGTGCGCGTCGGGCCGCGGCACCACCTCGACGCGCGCGTGGCCCGTCTCTCCCTTGTGCACCTTGACCAGCTTGCTGGTTTCGATGCGGTACGTGCCCGAGACATCGGGGGCGGCGAGGAGCGCGGCGATGAGGGCGATGGGCAGCATGCGGATATTCTAACGCCGCGCCAGCTCTTCGGCGCGCCCGACGATGGGCAGCGCCAGGTCCTTGCCGGTGGCCGCCTCCAGCCCCTTGAGCCCAGGGCTCGAATTGACGTCGAAGACCATCGGTCCCGTGCCCGCCTCGAGCAGGTCCACCGCGGCCACCTCGAGACCGATGACGCGGGCCGCCTCGACGGCCAGCCGATCGAGCGCCGCGGGCACGCGCACCGACTTGAGTTTCGCGCCGCGGGCCAGCGTGTGCAGCAGCCGTCCCGGCCGCGGCCGCCGCTCCACCCACGCCACCGCGCGCTCGCCCACCACCAGCGCGCGCAGATCGCGCTCGCGCTTGCGCCGCACGTATCGCTGGACGAGGAGATTGTGGCCCATCGACAGCACCGCCTCGAGCGCCGCCTCCATCGACTGCAGCGTCTCGCACACCATCACGCCGGGCCGCTCGTTGGGCGTGATCAGCTTGATGAGCACCGGCACGCCGCCCACCAGCTCGACCATCGCCTTCAAGTCGCTGGCGTTCGAGGCCATCACCGTCGGCGGCACGGGCACGCCGCGCGCGGCGAGGAGCTGCAGCGAGCGCATCTTGTTGCGGCTCGCCGCGATGCCGTTGGCGTCGTTCAAGACCGGCACGCCCATCATGGCGAAGTGGTCCACCACCGCGAGGCCGTAAGCCTGGACGGAGGGCGCGATGCGCGGGATGACCACGTCGGTGCGGGGCAGCCGCCGCCGCTGGTAGAAGGCGCCGGGGGGCTGATCGAGGTGCATCTCGACGCGCAGGGGATCGAGGACGCGCACCCGCGACCCGCGCAGCCGGGCGGCCTGCGCCAGCCGGCGCGTCGTGTAGATGCCGGCTTTGCGGCTCAGGATGGTGACGTGCATTCCGAGGGATGGCTAAAACGCGCTCCTGCTCGATGACATAGCATGGGGAAAGCGGCTATGACCCGGCCATGCCCTCCACCGCGATGCCCAGGTCCTTTCGGCGAAGCATTTTTCGCGGCTACGTGAATGAGATCGAACGCTTGGGGTTGATGGGCGAAATTCTCCAGCGCGTCCCGCCGGAAACCGCGGAGCTCTTGCGCGCCCCAAACAAGGCGCCCGCCTGGGTGGCGGGGGCCAGGCTGGACGAGATCCTCATCGCGCTGGTGGCGCTGCGCAGCAGGGAGGCGGCGCGCGAGCTGGGATACCGGCTGATCAAAGGCGGAACGCTGGAAGCGGTGCTGGCTCCGATCATCACCGTCTCGCTCAAGTTCCTGGGAGGAGATCCGGCCTCGCTGTTCAGCCGCGCGCAGGTCATGGCGTCGGTGATTTCGCACGGCATCCAGCTCCGTTGGGAAAAGTCCGGCCCCAGCGCCGGGACGATCAAGATCGTCACTGAGAAACCAATGCCAGACTCGTCCTGGGCCGCCTGGGAAGGCGCGCTGTCCGTCGCCTTCGAGCTGACGGCGACCGCGGGTGAGATCTTGCCCGCCCGGCCGGCCCCCGACGACCGCTGCGGCGAGGTGCGAATCTCCTGGAAGGCCTCCGGCCGGCAGCGCGTGGGATAGGCTATGTTGAGGGCGTGCTGACGGTGATCAACTGGTACGCGGCACGCCGCGCGCGCAAGCCGCTGCACGAGCTGGTGGCGCGCGCGCTGACCCACACGCCCACGCTGCTGGCCATCGTCGCCGATCGCTACACCAATGAGGACCATCTGCGGCCCTTCGTGCCGGTGGCGGAGCGCTTCGGAAACCGCCTGCACGTCATCCTCGCCGCGGAGTGGGAGCAGAAGGATCGCGAGCACGACGGCGAGGCGCTGCTGCGCGGGCTGGGCGTCGCGCCGGCGGTGCGGCCGCGCCTCTTGCGCGACGAGGGCGAGAAACGCGTCGGTGTCGTGCTGCGGCGGAAGCAGCCGGTGGCGCTCATCGATCTCTATTTCCTCGAGCGCGGCCCGGCCACCTACTACGGCGCGCCCGACCCGCGCGCCGGCGAGATGCGCGCCTGCGAGGATCACGTCATCGCGCAACTCGAGTCGCTGCTGGTCCGGCTGCCGCCCCAGCCCCCTCCGCCGCCCCGAACGCTGCAGCCGGGCGAGCACGATTTCGCGCCCACCGGGCTGTGCAGGTTCTGCGGCCAGGGCAGCGCGACGCTGATCGCCTGTCCTGGGACCCGGCGGGACGAGGAGCCCCACCGCGATCGTTTCGAGCTGATCGAGTTGGACTGATGGGCGCGTTGATCGCAGCGCTGCTCGCCGCCATGCCGGTTCGCCCCGTCGCCGACGCGGGCAAGCTGGTAGAGGCCGGAAAGCCGGCCGTGCTTCATTTCTGGGCGACGTGGTGCGGGGCGTGCAAGGAGGAGTTTCCGCGGCTTCGGCACACGCTGCTCGCGCTGCCGGGGCGCGGCGTGCCGGTGACCCTGGTGAGCATCGACAAGCCGGCCGACCGCGCCAAGGCCGAACGGATGCTCGCGCAGTTCAAGTTGTCGGCGCTGCCGGCGGTGCTGCTCGATGCGCCCGATCCGGACCCCGTGGCGGCCGCCGTGGGCGAGCCGAAGTGGGACGGCACGCTGCCGGCGACGTTCGTCTTCGACTCTCACGGAAAGCTGTCGAAGAGCTTCATCGGCCGGACCGACGCGCGCGCTCTCGAGGCGGCCGTGAAGTCAGCGCAGCAATGACGAGCGCAGAGCGCGGCGGATGATTTTTCCCGTTGCGGTCAGTGGCAATTCGGATCTGAATTCGACGATGCGCGGATATTCGTGAGCGGCGAGGCGGGTGCGGACGAATTCCTGTAGCTCAGTTGTCATCGCGGGCGTTCCTTCGTAGCCCGGCTTGAGCACGACCACGGCCTTGACCACTTCGGTGCGGATCGGGTCCGGCTCGCCGACCACCGCCGCCAGCGCGACGGCAGGGTGGCGCTGCAGGCACGCTTCGATCTCGCCCGGCCCCATGCGATACCCGCCGCTCGTGATCAAGTCGTCGTCGCGGCCGATGAAGCGGAAGTACCCCGCCTCGTCGCGCGTGCCCAGGTCGCCGCTCACCAGCCAGTCGCCGCGGAACTTCGCCGCCGTGGCCGCCGGGTTCCGCCAGTACTCGAGGAACATGACCGGGTCGGGCCGGCGGAAGGCGATGCTGCCCGACTCTCCCGGCGGCAGCTCCCGCCCCTCCTCGTCGACGATGCCCACGGTGTGGCCGGGAATGGCGGTCCCCGTCCAGCCCGGGCGCACCGGCGGGAGCGCGCTGCCATTCGCCACCATCAAGTTGCACTCGGTCTGGCCGTAGAACTCGTTGATGGTGAGCCCGAAGGCGCTGCGGCCCCACTCGATCAAATCTTCGCTCAGGCTCTCGCCGCCGCTGGCCAGCGAGCGCAGCTGCACCCCCGGATCGCGCGCGCCCGAAGCGCGCAGCAGCTTGAGAGCGGTGGGTGGCATGAAGACGTTGCGCACGCCGTGCCGCGCCATCAGATGGAGCGCTTCGCCTGGATCGAACTTTCGCGGGCGGAACGCGACGACGGCCACGCCGTGGTGCCACGAGGGCATCAGCACATCGAAGAGGCCGCCGATCCACGCCCAGTCCGCCGGCGTCCAGAAGCGATCGCCCGGCTGCGGAAAACCGTCGTGCGGATGCTCGACGCCCGGCAAGTGCCCCAGCAGGACGCGGTGCGCGTGCAGCGCGCCCTTCGGCTGGCCCGTCGTGCCGCTCGTATAGATGATGACGGCGGGATCTTCGGCCCGCGTGTCGGCGGTCTGGAAATCGTCCGAGGCGCGCGACAGCTCGCGGTGGAGATCGAGCGCGCCCGCGGCGGGCCCGTCGGCGCAGAGGACGAGGCGCAAGTCGGGGAGGCGCTCCCGGAGCTGCTCGACCTTCGCTGCTCCCTCGCGGTCGGTGACGACGGCGCGGGCGCCGCTGTTCTGCAGGCGGAACTCGAGCGCTTCCTCGCCGAAGAGCGTGAAGAGCGGCACCGCGACGAGGCCCGCCTTGTAGACCGCCGCGTGCGCCACCGCCGTCTCGTGCCGCTGCGGCAGGAGGATGGCGACCCGATCGCCGCGCTGCAACCCGCGCGCGACGAGCAGGTTCGCCAGCCGGTTCGAGAGCGCCGCGATGGCGCCGAAGCTGAACTCGACCACCTTGCCGGAGGGATCGATCTCGACCAGCGCCGTCGCGCCCGCCGCCTGGCGGTCGACGGCGTCGACGCCGATGTTGAAGCGCTCGGGGATCGACCATTTCATCGCAGCCAGCTCTCCAAGCCTACCTGCATGGCTTGTCGCGCAGATATTGGGCGATCACGGGGGCGATGGAAACCAGCTCCAGGCCCGAGGAGACGGCGCGCGGGTGGCTATCGCTGACGATGAGCTTTTCGATCAGGCCGCTGCGCTGGATGCGCTCGAGCGCGTCGCCGGGAAGGACGCCGTGGGTGGCCACCGCGGCCAGCGAGCGCGCGCCCGCGTCCCGGTAGGCGCGCGCGGCGTTGATCAAGGATTCGCCGCTGCGCACCAGATCGTCGTAGATGACCACGCGCCGCCCCTGCACCTGGGCCGAGACGGCCGTCACCGTCGTGCCGCCCTGGTGGCGGCGCTTGAAGACGAACGCGGCGGGGACGTTCAGCTCGTTGGCGAAGCGCTCCACCCATTTCGCGCGGCCCGCGTCGGTGCAGCCCACCGCCTCGGCGCCGAGCCGGCGGATGGTCTCGAGCATCACCGGGTCCGCTGAAAGGTGCACCGGCCGCAGCGCGCCCTCGAAGTAGAACGGGATTCCTTCGGTGTGCAGATCGAGCAGCAGCACGCGGCTGCCCGACCCGGCCAGCGGAATGCTGCTCAAGAGCCGCGCGCGCGTCTTGGCGGTGACGATCTCGTGCGGGCGGATGGCCCGCTCCATGGTCGAATAGCCGAAGTACGGGATGGCCAGCGTCAGGCTGGACGCGCCCCCCTCCACCACGCCGCTGGCGAGATCGTACAGCTCCAGCGTGTCCGACTCCGAAATGGTCCCGCCCAGCACCACCGCCCCGCGCCCTTCGGGATCGGTGCGCAGGCGCAGGTAGTGCTCCCCGTCGGGGAACAAGCTGGTCTCGATCTCGCCGCGCTCGATACCCGCCAGTTGCGCCACCTGCGCGCCCAGCGGCTGGTAGGCGCGCGTCGAGTAGAGCACGGCGCTCACGCGGCGGCCCGCTTGCGCGCTTCGAGGATCATGCGCACGCGCCGGTCGTGCAGCCCCGGCTCGAGCCCCACCGGATACGCGTGCGGGTTGACGAAGCGCTTGGTGCCCGCGTGGAGCTGGGCGAGCTGCCGCTGCGTGCGGGCGCGCAACTCTGCCAGCGGCGGCACCGTGTAGACCTGCGCCCCGCCGCGCATGACCGGCACCAGCAGATCCTCCCACTGCGTTCCCGGCGCAATCGTCTTGCGGCGCGTGACGTCGAGCGGGTCGATGAGGGTCTGCGAAGGGTTGCCGTCCTCCACGTCGTAGATCATGTCGCCCACCATCTCGCCGCCCGAGTAGAAGCGCCGCACTTGCAGAATGCCGGGCACGCTGATCTTCACGCTCTGGTCGGAGAGCTTCACGCGCCGCTTCCACGGCCCGCCCGGCTCGCGCACCGCCGACAGCTTGAACACGCCGCCCAGCGCCGGCTCTTCCCACCCGGTGACCAGCCGCGTGCCCACGCCCCACGAGTCGATGCGCGCGCCCTGCCGCTTGAGGCTCTCGATGAGGTGCTCGTCGAGATCGTTGCTGGCGAGGATGCGCGTGTTCGCGAACCCCGCCCCATCGAGCAGCTTGCGCGCTTCGATGGAGAGCCAGGCCAGGTCGCCCGAGTCGAGGCGGATGCCCGACAGGTCGTGCCCCTGGGAGCGAAGCCACCGGCCCGTCTCGATGGCCCGGCGCACGCCCTGCATGGAGTCGTAGGTGTCGACGAGCAGCACCACGTTGTGCGGCATGGCGCGCGCGTACGCCTCGAACGCCTCGCGCTCGTCTTCGAAGAGCATCACCCAGCTGTGCGCGTGCGTCCCGCGCACCGGAATGCCGAACAGCTTTCCCGCCAGCACGTTGGAGGTGGCCGCCACGCCGCCGACGTACGCCGCGCGGGAAGCGAGCAGCGCGCCGTCGATCCCTTGCGCGCGCCGCAGCCCGAACTCCAGCACCGGATCGCCCTGCGCTGCGCTGCACACGCGGGCCGCCTTGGTGGCGACGAGCGTCTGGAAGTTGATCAGGGTGAGCAGCGGCGTCTCCAGCAGCATGCAGGGGACGATGGGCCCGCTCACGCGCAGGATCGGCTCCTGCGGAAAGACGGCCGTGCCCTCGGGCATGGCGTCGATGTCGAGACGCGGCGAGAGCTTCTGCAGATACTCGAGGAACGCCCCTTCGAACATCAGCGCGCCCGCCTCGGTGCGCCGGCCGGCGAGATACCCCAGGTCGCTCTCGGTGAAGCGCCAGTCGCGCAGGTATTCCAGCGCGATGCCCAGTCCCGCCGCGACGGTGTAGCCGCCCTCGAACGGCGAGTGGCGGAAGATCAGGTGGAAGACCGCCTCGCGCTTCTCGACGCCCGACTTCCACGCCGCCGACGCCATGGTCAACTGGTAGAGGTCGGTCAGCAGCGTGAGCGACTGGCGGTACAGTCCGTCGAGCATGTCGTCTCCTTCAGCGGCGCCAGGCCGCCGCCTGGGACGCGCTGGGATTGACGATCACCTCGCCGGAATTCCCGTCGAGCGCGACGCGATCGCCCTGCGAGACCATCTCGAAGATCTGCTTCACGCCGCACACCACCGGTAGCCCGAGCGCCGTGAGCACCGCCACGCCGGTCGAGTCGTCGCGCCCCGTCGCGCACACCGCGCCCGTCGTTCCCGCCGCCCAGCCGCGCAGCGCGGCCAGGCCGGGCAGGTGCACTGAGATGAGCAGCTCGCCGCGGCGCATGCGCTGCGCTTCGATGGCCGAGAGCCGGTGCGCGACCGCGCCGAGGAAGGCCTCGACGTCGACTGCGCGGCGGCCCACCGGGCCGTGATTGGCCAGCGAGCGCGCCACCTCCGCCGCGATGCGCTCCAGCGCCAGCGACGGCGGCACGCCGGCGGCGACGTGTTCGTGCGCGCGTTCCTCGAGGCGCACGTCGGTCAGGGTGGTGCAGCTCTCCTCCAGCGCGCGGCACGGCTCGCGCAGCGCCGAGCGGGCGCGTTCCGCGAGCTGCAGCACTTCCTCGCGCACGGCCGCGAACGCCGCGCTGAGCTGCTCGGCCTGGGGCCGGCCCGGATCGCGTCGCGGGAGCGATCGCGACAAGAGCGTCGCGAGCCCCAGCGTGCGGCCGCGCTGGTTTCCTTCGCCATGCAGCAAGAGATGCGCGCCCGCCGGCCGCTCCGACTCGATGAGCGCCGCCAGCGCGCGAGTGGCGGAGACCGCCAGCAGCAGATCTTCCTCGGAGAAAGGGCCCGTCTCGCGCTGCAGCACGAGCGCGCCGCGCGGCCGCGTTCCCGAGAGCAGCGGCACGGCGAGGAAAGCCGGGTAGCGCTCCTCGGCGAGCTGGGGGAAATATTCGAACTGGTCGGTCACCCGCGCATCGTCCACCGTGACCGGCCGCATCGACTCGACGCTGGTGCCGGTGATGCCCTGCCCCACCTTGAGCCGCACCTCGCCGATCACGTCGCGGTCGTAGCCGTGGTTGCCGCGCAGGACCAGCTCGTCTCCCCCCTCCAGCACGTAGACCGAGGCGATGGGCGCCTCGCACATCACGGCCAGCTGATCGCAGAGGAAGCTGAGCCCCGCGGAGAGCGACCCGCCTGTCGACACGCCGGCGGCGAACTTCAGCGCGGCCTGCGCGCGCACCGAGCGCTCGAGGATCTGCACCGGCACGCGCGGGGTTTTCTCGTCCACGAAATGCAGGGTAGCCGCGCGCGTCGAGAAACGGCAAGCTGCGCGGCCATGAGAATGTCGCTCATCGCCCTCGCCCTCTTCGCCTGCGCCCACCCCGCGGTGCCGCCCGACGTGCTCGAGCTGCACCGCAAGGCCATCGTGGTCGACACGCACTCCGACTCGACCGATCTGATCGTCTACGAGAACTACGACTTCGGCCAGCGGCACGACTCCGCCCACGAGGACATCCCGCGCATGCGCGAGGGCGGCCTCGACGCGCAGTTCTTCTCCATCTTCGTCTATCCGCAGCTGGTGCCGGCGGCGCAGTGGAACGCCGAGGCGATGAAGCAGATCGAGGCGATGCAGGCCATGATCGCCCGCAACGCGCCGCAGATCGCTTTCGCGCGCACCGCCGCGGAGGTGCGCCGCAATGCCGAGCGGGGAGTGCTCTCCGCCCTCTTCGGCCTCGAGGGCGGCCACATGCTGCTGCCCGGCACGGAGGAGGAGCAGCTCGCGCACCTGCGCCGCTTCGCCGAGCTGGGCGTGCGCTACATGACGCTCACGCACAGCAACACCAACTCCGTCGGCGGCTCGCAGGGCGACGAGGGGGAGATCGTCGGCCTCACCGACTTCGGCCGGCGCGTGCTCGGGGAGATGGACCGGCTGGGCGTGATGGTCGACGTGTCGCATGTCTCGGATCCGCTCTTCTGGGACGTGATCCGCGCGGTGAAGAAGCCGGTGATCGCTTCGCACTCCAGCTCGCGCGAGCTGGCGCGCCACACGCGCAACATGACCGACGCGATGATCAAGGCGGTGGCGAAGAACGGCGGCGCGGTGTGCGTCAATTACTGGCGCGCCTTTCTCGACGACAAGTTCCGCGACGCGGCGCAGCCGGTGACGGAGAAGACCGGCAAGATGCGCACCTCGGAGAGGCGGCTCGTGTTCGAGTCGGCCGGGTTGCCCGACGTGCCCCTCGCGCGGATCGCCGATCACATCGAGCACATCGCGCGCGTGGGCGGCGTCGATCATGTCTGCCTGGGCAGCGATTTCGACGGCGTTCCCATGCTGCCCAACGGCCTAGAGGACGTCTCGCGCCTGCCGCGCCTCACCGCCGAACTGCGCCGACGCGGCTTCTCGCCTGAAGATCTGCTGAAGATCCTCGGCGAGAACACCCTGCGCGTCATGGCAGCGAACGAGCCGCGCTGAGTGGACCGCGACGCGGAGCAGCTGCGGAAGCTGGGCTATGCGCAGCAGCTCCTGCGCGACATGGGCGGGTTCGCCAACTTCGCGCTCAGCTTTTCCATCATCTCCATCCTGACGGGCGCGGTGACGCTTTACGGGCACGGCCTTCGCTACGGCGGCCCGCTGCAGATGCTCGCCGGCTGGCCGCTGGTCACGCTCTTCACGCTGCCCATCGCCATGAGCCTCGCGGAGCTGGCGTCGGCGTACCCGACGGCCGGCGCCCTCTACCACTGGTCGTCGTGGCTGGGCGGACGCGGAGCGGGATTCTTCACCGCCTGGTTGAATACCATCGGGCAGTTCGCCATCACCGCCGGCATCGACTATGGGCTGGCGGAGTTCGTCGCCGCCATGCTCGGCTTCGAAGGGCGCACGAGCACGCTCCTGCTTTGCGTGGCGATTCTTGCCTCGCACGCCGTCCTCAATCACCTCGGCGTGCGGCTGGTGGCGCGGCTCAACGATCTTTCGGCCTGGGTGCACATCGTTGGCGTGGCCGTCATCGTCGGCGCGCTCGCCTTCTTCGCCCCGCACCAGCCGAGACAATTTTTGCTCCAGCGAAGCGGCGGACCATTCGCCGTCGGTCTCCTGCTCGCGTGCTGGACGTTCACCGGCTACGACGCGTCGGCTCATGCGTCGGAAGAGACGCACGACCCCTCGCGCAACGCGCCCTGGGGAATGGTGCTCGCCGTGGCCGTGAGCGGCGTGGCGGGCTACGCGCTCCTGCTCGCGGTGACGCTCTCCATCGGCGACCTGGGCGCCACCGCCGCGGCCGACAATCCGTTCATCTTTGCGCTGCGCGGCGCGCTGGGCGGGCGAACCGGCTCGGCGCTGGTGTGGATCGCCATGGCCGCGATGTGGTTCTGCGGCCTCTCCAGCGTCACCTCCAACTCGCGCATGCTATTCGCGTTCGCGCGCGACGGCGGGCTGCCCTTCTCGGCGGCGCTCGCCTCCGTCTCGCCACGCTTCAAGAGCCCGCACGTCGCCGTCTGGGTCTCGGCCGCGGCGGCGCTGGCGGTTGCGCTTTGGTCGGCTCTGGCGGTGGCGCTTTCGTCGGATGCCTACTCGCCGATGGTCTACTCGGCGATGGTCGGTCTCAGCACCGTCGCGCTCTACGCCTCGTACGCCATGCCCATCGCCTGCCGGCTGCTGGCGCGTGGCGAGGCGAGGCGCGGCCCGTGGAACCTTGGCCGCGCTTCGACAGCCATCAACGTGGTCGCGCTCCTGTGGATCGCGACCTGCGGCGTGCTGTTCGTGCTCCCGCCGAATCTGGTGGCCGGATACACGTTCGCAGGTTTGCTCACGCTGCTGGCCGCCTACTGGTATTTCGCCCAGCGACACCGCTTCCAAGGACCCCTCGCGGTGCGCTCTAATTCGAAATCCTCGCAAGCCCAGTGACGACGCCGAAGGCGTTGGCGCGGGCTTGCTCCCAAACCAAATCGCAATCGCAAACGGGTTTTTCGAAGACCGTTTGCGATGAAGTTTTCGTTCGGGGTTTTCGTTTGGGGTTTTCGTTTTCGTTTTCGATCACCAGCCCGCCCCGTGCTATACGGCGCAGCGCGTGAGAGCGCTGCTCCCCGGTTTGCTCCTCTGTTTTGCGCTCGCCATTGCCGCGCAGCACCTCTCCGTCCTGCCCGTCCTGCACGTGATGGGTCCGCTGACGCTGGCGCTCGTGCTGGGCATCGCGCTGCGCGCCGGAGCGGGCGACTTGCGCTGGAGCGACGCCGGCTCGAGGCTCTGCGCGCGGCCCGTGCTGCGGATCGGCGTCTTTCTCATGGGCGCGCGGCTCGACTTCGCGCTGGTGGCGAAAGTGGGTCTGCGCATCCTGCTGCTCGATGGTCTCCTCATCTGCGCGGGGCTGGTGGGAATCGCCTGGCTCGCCCGCGCCTTCAGGGTGCCGGCGAAACTCGCCACGCTGCTGGCGGTCGGCACGTCCATCTGTGGCGCCAGCGCGGTGGTCGCGGCCGGCTCGGTGATGCGCGCCGAGGAAGAGGACGTCACGCTCGCCGTCGCGCTCTGCGGCATCGTCGGCACGCTGGGCGTGCTCTTCTACGTGGTGGCCGGCCCGCACCTGCCGCTCAACGTCACGCAACTCGCGGTGTTGAGCGGGTCGACGCTGCACGAGGTGGCCCAGGTCATCGCGGCGGCCTTCACCTGGGGACCGCGGAGCGGCGACCTGGGGACGCTGGTCAAGCTGACGCGCGTGGTGCTGCTCGCGCCGGCGCTCCTGGCGTTGGGGCTCGTCGCGCGCGAGCCGGGCGGCGCGGGACCGCGCTACAGCGTCAAGGATCCGCCCGTGCCCTGGTTCGTCATTGGCTTCCTCGCGCTGGGGATCGCCGTCTCGCTAGGCGTCATGCCGCAGCAGGTCAAGGATCTGATGGCCCACACGTCCATTTTGCTGATGACCGCCGCCATGGCTGCCATGGGCCTGCACACGCCCGTTGGCATGCTGCGTAAAGCCGGTTTACGCGTGGTCTACGCGGGCCTGATGGCATTCGCTTGCATGGCAGCCTTGTCATTCAGTCTCATTCACGCGCTGGGCATCGGTTAGAATAAGCTCCGGCACCCTTTGAGGAGGCATCGATGGCGGAGTCCGTCACACCCCGAACCGCACGCGACATCGAGCATGCCGTGGTGCGCTTCGCGGGAGATTCCGGCGACGGCATGCAGCTCACCGGAACGGAGTTCACCCGCGAGGCCGCGCTGCACGGCAACGATCTCGCCACGTTCCCCGACTATCCGGCGGAAATCCGCGCACCCGCGGGCACCACCGCCGGCGTCTCGGGCTACCAGATCCAGTTCGCGGCCCACGAGGTGTTCTCGCCCGGCGATCAGCCCGACACGCTGGTGGCGATGAACCCCGCCGCGCTCAAGGTCCACCTCGGCGATCTCAAGCGCGGCGGGCTGCTCATCCTCAACGAGGCCACCTTCAAGCAGGGCGATCTGGAGCGCGCCGGCTGGAAGTCGAACCCATTGACCGACGGCACCGTCGACGGCTTCCGCGTCATCAAGGTCGATTTCGAGAAGCTGGTCGTCAAGGCGGTCGAGGGCACCGGCGTCAGCGCCAAGGACGCCAGCCGCTGCAAGAACTTCTACGCGCTCGGGCTGGTGTTCTGGATCTACTCGCGCGACACCGAGCGCGAGGAGCTGGCCATCCGCACGCGTTTCGCCAAGAGCCCGCCCTTGGCCGAGGCCAACGTCCGCGCTTTCAAGGCCGGCTACAACTACGGCGAGACCATCGAGGCGCTCGACGCGCAGTATTCGATCTCGCCCGCGCGCCTCCAGCCCGGCAAGTACCGCAACATCACGGGGAACAGCGCGCTGGCGCTGGGGCTGGTCGCCGCCGGACAGCAAGGCGGCCTACGGCTCTTCTTCGGCTCGTATCCCATCACGCCGGCGAGCGACATCCTCCACGAGCTGTCGAAGTACCGGCGCTTCCGCATCACCACCTTCCAGGCCGAGGACGAGATCGCGGCCATCGGCGCGGCCATCGGCGCGTCGTTCGCGGGATCGCTGGGCATCACCGCCTCCAGCGGGCCCGGGCTCGCCTTGAAAACCGAGGCGATGGGACTGGCGGTGATGACCGAGCTGCCGCTGGTGATCATCAACGTGCAGCGCGGTGGCCCCTCGACCGGCCTGCCCACCAAGACGGAGCAGTCGGACCTCTTCCAGGCCGTGTACGGCCGCAACGGCGAGTGCCCGCTGCCGGTCATCGCCTCGCGCTCGCCGGCCGACTGCTTCGAGGCGGCGGTCGAGGCGTGCCGCATCGCCATCGACTACCGGACGCCGGTCATCCTGCTCTCCGACGGATCGATCGCCAACGGCAGCGAGCCGTGGCTCCTGCCCGATCTCACCAAGCTTCCCAAGATCGATCCGAACTACACCACCGACCCGGCCGGGTTCCATCCCTACAAGCGCGACGAGAAGCTGGCGCGCTCGTGGGCCGTCCCCGGCACGCCCGGCCTCGAGCACCGCATCGGCGGACTGGAGAAAGACGCGCTCACCGGGAACATCAGCTACGACCCGCTCAACCACGAGAAGATGGTGCGCACGCGCGCCGAGAAGGTGCGGCGCGTGGCCGACTCGATCCCGAAGACCGAGCCGTACTTCGACCCCAAAGGCGACGTGCTGGTCATCGGCTGGGGCGGCACCTACGGCTCGATCACGCAGGCGGTCATGGAAGCGCGCGGCACGGGGCTGAAGGTGGGCCACGTCCACCTGCGGCACATCTTCCCGCTGCCCAGCGACCTGACCGAGGTGGCCGCACGCTATCGTCACGTGTTGGTCCCCGAGCTGAACATGGGGCAGCTCCGCCTGCACTTGCGCGGGCAGATCGGCCTCGAGAGCATCGGCCTCAACAAGATCCAGGGAAAGCCTTTCCACGTCGCCGAGGTCCGCTCGGCCATCGAGTCGCTGGCGCGCCGCAGCTCGCCCAACGCCGCGAAGGAGATCGCATGACGGCCCCGCTGACCAAATTGACCAAGAAGGACTTCACTTCCGATCAGGAAGTGCGGTGGTGCCCCGGCTGCGCCGACTTCGCCATCCTCGCCGCCGTGCAGAAGCTCATGCCCGAGCTGAACGTGGCGCGCGAGAAGACGGTGTTCGTGAGCGGTATCGGGTGCTCGTCGCGATTCCCCTATTACATGAACACCTACGGGTTCCACGGCATCCACGGCCGCGCGCCCACCATCGCCACGGGCCTGAAGATGGCCAACCCCGACCTGTCGGTGTGGATGGTCACCGGCGATGGCGACGCGCTCTCCATCGGCGGGAACCACCTCATCCACGCGCTGCGCCGCAACGTCGACATCAAGATCCTGCTCTTCGACAACCGCATCTATGGGTTGACGAAGGGGCAAGCCTCGCCGACCAGCGAGTTCGGCAAGAAGACCAAGAGCTCGCCGCTCGGGACCATCGACCGGCCCTTCAATCCCTTGACGCTGGCGCTGGGCGCGGGCGCGACGTTCGTGGCGCGCACCACGGCCACCGACATGCCGCACATGACGTCGGTGCTGCGGCGCGCCGCCGTGCACAAAGGGGCCGCGTTCGTCGAGATCTGGCAGAACTGCCCGGTGTTCAACGACGGCGCGTTCGAGCAGTGGAGCGAGAAGGACGTGCGCGACGAGAAGCTGCTCAAGCTCGAGCACGGCAAGCCGCTCGTTTACGGGCGAGGGCGCGACAAGGGCCTGCGCATCGGCGGAGGCTTTTCGCTGGAGATGGGCGCAATGGAGGGCGCGGTGGTGCACGACGAGAGCCGCGACAACGTCTCGCTGGCGATGGCGCTGGCGGCGCTCGAGCCGCCCTGGCCGCAGGTGATGGGCGTGCTGCGCGCGGTGCAGCTGCCCTCGGTCGACCAACTCGCCCGCGAGCAGGAGCGCGAGGCGGAGAAGTCGAAGGGCCCGGCCGACCTGGCCGCGCTGCTGCAGAGCGGGGACACGTGGGACGTGACCAGCAGCGAAGAAAGCGACGCATAAAGACGCGCCCGTTCGGCGGCGCGCAGGTCCCCGTCATCGGCCAGGGCACCTGGCAGATCGACGAGACCGACGCGGCCGAGGCGGTCCTGGCGCTTCGGACCGGCATCGATCTGGGCCTCACGCACATCGACACCGCGGAGATGTACGGGAGCGGTTTCTCCGAGCGTCTCGTCGCCCAGGCCATCGAGGGGCGGCGCTCCGAAGTCTTTCTCGTCAGCAAGGTGCTGCCTGACAATGCCTCGCGCCGCGGGACGGTCGAGGCCTGCGAGCGCTCTTTGCAGCGGCTGCGCACGGAGACGCTCGATTGCTATCTGCTGCACTGGCCCGGCCCGCACCCTCTCGAGGACACCATCGCCGCTTTGTTCTGAAGATCGCGGCTGCGGTGGTTGGGCTCGTGGCTGCCCGCCGCTGGTATCAGTCGGCCGCTCCACACGCAGATGGTGTGGCTGCAGCTAGCTGGAACAGGCGCGCATCGAAGGCCACAGCACTCAACGTGGTTCTTGGAGCGGTGTCTATCCTAATCGATTCCTTCTGGGTGGCGCCCACCGCAAGCTGCGATTGATCCCCGCGCATGGGTTCGAGAAGGAAGACCGCAGCTGCAGCAGGTCGATAGAACCTTGACAGCATAACAGTATAGTCTTAACATACTGTCATGACGTCGAGTCTGGACGAGTTGTCGGACGAAGTGGCGCGCGAGCTGGCGCGCCGGGGGCTGCACGGCGCGTCGCCCGATGCGCGCGTCTCGGCCACGCCCGATGCGCGCACGGTCCGCTACTACACGACGCTCGGGCTCCTCGACCGGCCTGCCATCGAGAACCGCCAGGCGCGCTACGGCAAGCGCCACATGCTGCAGCTTCTCGCCATCAAGGCGCTGCAGGCCTTCGACCTGCCGCTGGCGGAGATCCAGCAGCGCCTCTACGCGCGCTCCGACGCGGAGCTGGAGAAGCTCGTCTCGGCGCTCTCCAAGGAAGCGGCGGGGCGCAAGACCGAACCCGAGCTTCGGGCGTTGAGGTTGCGCGAGGTGGTGCTCGAGCCCGGCCTTCGCCTGTTGGCGGAAGATGGCTGGTCGCCGAGGGATGCTGAATCTCTGGAACGCAAGATTCGCGCGGCGGTGGCCGCACTGGGAGGAAAGCGATGAAGACTGCCGTGCACATCCCCATGGTCGAGATGCCGCTGCCGCGCTCGCGCGGACTGGGTTCCATTCTCGGGCCCGACAAGGCTCCGCTGCCGCTCGCCTCGGTGCAACTCCGGGCGCGCGTGATCGATCGCGTCGCCGAGGTCGACGTGGAGCAGAAGTTCGCCAACACGCTCTCCGAGGCGATGGAGGCCGTCTACATCTTCCCGCTGGCGGGCGGCTCCGCCGTGAGCAAGTTCGAGATGCAGGTCGGCGCGCGCCTGCTGCGCGGGCGCGTCGAGGAGCGGGCCGCGGCGCGCAAGCAGTACCAGGAGGCGCTCGAGCAGGGAAAGCGCGCCGCGTTGCTCGAGCAGGAGCGCGACGACGTCTTCACCGTGCAGGTCGGCAACATCGCGCCCGGCGAGGAGATTACTGTCAGGCTGACCTACTCGGAGCGGCTGCCGTTCTTCGAGGACGGGCGCACCGAGCTGCGGCTCCCGCTGGTGGTCGCGCCGCGCTACCTCGGCGGAGAGGAGCTGCCGCGCGAGCAGGCCGGCCACGGCGTCGAGCGCGACAGCAGCACCGTGCCGGACGCGTCGCGCATCACGCCGCCGCGGCTCGCGCCGGGGTTCGATCCGCGCGTCGCGCTGGGCATCGAGGTCGAGCTCTTCGGCAGCGTCGGCGAGCTGGCCTGCTCGCAGCACGCCGTGCGCAGCTCTGCGGGCCCCGAGAGCGCGCGCGTGCAGCTTTCGCGCGAGCGCGAGCCGCTCGACCGCGACTTCGTGCTGCGCTGGAAGCTCGCCGCCGAGAAGGTCAAGCCGGCGCTGCTGGTGCACGGCGAGTACGCCATGCTCTCGCTGGTCGCTCCGGCGCGCGAGGGCTATCTCAGCACTCCGCGCGACGTGGTCTTCGTGGTCGACCGTTCAGGTTCGATGCAGGGATCGAAGATGGTCTCGGCAGCGCGCGCCTGCTCGCTGCTCTTGCGCACGCTCGGCCCGCGTGATCGATTTGCCGTGCAGGCCTTCGACGACGCCGTCGAGTGGATGCCGGGCGGGTTCACGCCGGCCGACGAGGGCGGCATCGAGCGCGGCGAGAAATGGCTGCGCGACATCTTCGCACGCGGCGGCACCGAGCTGGACGCGGCGATGCGCGAGGCGCTGGCGGAGATCCGCAAGCTCGCCTCGACCGAGGGCCGCGTGCCGGTGGTGGTGCTCCTGACCGACGGCCAGGTGGGCGACGAGTCCAGCGCCCTCGAGCGCCTGCAGGGCGAGCTAGGCGATTCGCGCATCTTCACCGTCGGAATCGACACCGCCGTGAACGACGGGTTCCTGAAGCGGCTCGCCGCCCTCGGCGGCGGCACCAGCACGTTCGTCGAACCGGGCGCCCGGCTCGAGGACGCGCTACAGGCCGTGGGGCGCGAGATCGGCACACCGCTCATCACCGGGCTGAGAATCTCCGGCGAGGTGGGCGAGGCCGCGCCTTCCCGGCTGCCCGACCTGTTCGCGGGCCGCGCGACGTCGATCTTCTTCCGCGGGCGCGGTCCCGTCACGGTGACGGGCCGCTGGGCGGACGGCGCGCGCTACGAGGAGAAGATCGAGCCCCGCGAGGCGCCGCTCGCAGCCATCGACCACCTCTGGGCGCGGGCGCGCATCATGGACCTCGAGGACCAGTTCCGCCTCTCGCACGCCGAGCAGGTCAAGAAGCATATCGTCGCGCTCTCGATCCAGCACGCGCTCCTGACGCGCTTCACGGCATTCGTCGTGATCGACGAATCGGAGCCGGTCAACAAGGGCGGGTCGCGCCGCACGGCGGTGCAGCCGGTGGAGATGCCTGCGGATTGGGAGGGGATGGCCATGCGCGCTCGCCTCGTGGGCCAATTGAAGACCATGCGCGACAATTCGGCGGGCACGCTCGCGCGCGTGAACGCCCAGGTGAAGATGATGCACGCCGGGCGAACCGCGAAGGGCGTGCTCTCGAAGATCGGCGACTTCTTCTCCGGCGCATCGCCGCAGACGAAGATCGCGAGAGAGCCGCCGGTGCGGATCGATGCGGTACGCGACGCGTTGGAAGCGCTGGTCAAGGCGTTCGCGCACGCGCACGCCGAGATGAAGGCGGGCCGGCTGCCGCCGGCCGCGCCGCTCAAGGAGGCGCGCATGCGGATGATGGAGGCGTTGAACCTGGCCCTCGAGGTGGCGGCGATGCTGTCACTGTTGCAGCGGTTCCTCCGCTCGGGGGCAGTCGATCTCATCGCGGCGCTCTCGGCAGAGGGCGCAACGGCCCCGGGCGTCGATCCGCTCTTCGAGAAGCATGCGCACGAGCTGGAGCTCGCGCGCGATCAAGCGCGGGTCGTGCTCACCGGCGGCAAGCCGCCCGCGGACAGCTTCTGGGAGGCGTCGATTTGAAGACCAACGCGGCGCGCCTCCTCGACGCGCTGGGCATCGCACAGCCGCTCACCGGATATGTCCGCGGCGGCGTGACGGTGCTGGGGTCAAAGAAGGATTATCCTTCCCATGCGGACGAGACCATCGAACTCTTCGACATCATCTCCGTGTCGGCGGGAACGCGGGGGACGCAGATATTGCTAGCGCCCGCGGACTATTTGCGAGCGACCAAGGCGAAGCTCGGACCCATCGCGCGCCGGTGATCCTGTACACAATGGACAGAGTGTACAGAGCGTACAGACTCTCTCGGACCGAAATCCCCGAGATGCACAGCGGGTTCCCGGCTCGTGGAGGCCGCCCGCTGCGGATCGCAGCACGCGCCGCGGTGGCGCGGCTGCTCTGGAATCGCGACGGAACGCGCCGCGTTCCCACGGCGGGAGCGTTCGATCGCGCCGTGAGCGGCCTGCCCCGCGGAGAGCTGGAATGGATCTGCGAGTTCAACCCGCTCGCGCCCATCTATCTCATCCCCACGCGCCCATTCCTGCGCGCGCTCGCCAGGCGCATCCGCTCGTGCGGTGCGAGGCGCGTGATGGAAGTGGCAGCCGGCGACGGCCATCTCTCGCGCACGCTCGCCGTGGAAGCGCCCGATCTGGAAATCATCGCCGCGGATTCCGGCAAGTGGGAGCGACCCACGGCGCGGATGAGCGCGCGCGAGCGGCGCGAATTGAAAGGGGCAGAGGTCGCTGGCCTCGCGCCGGGGCCCGGCGTGCGGCGGCTCGAGGCACGCGCCGCGATCCGCGCGCTGAAGCCCGACCTGGTGCTGGCCTGCTGGCTACCGCCCGGTCCGCTTCTCAAGCGCGTCCTGCTCTCGGGCGCCAAGCACGTGCTCGAGATCGGCGCGGGCAGCGGCATCACCGGCGACATCTCCTGCTGGCGCTACCCCCACGAGTTCTGCGACGAGCTGGACCGCCTCGGCCGCTGCCGCCTCGACGAGCGCCCCGCCAAAAAGCTCCACACGCGCGTCACGCTCTACACGCCCTAGAGTGCCTCGACCGCGGCACCTAGACCTGTGCCCCTTGTCAGTGGGGCTGCTCACGCTCTCTTCGCGGCTCCTCGGCATGGCGCTCGATTCGACCGCTCTGCGCGGTTGTCAGTCATCCCTCTTCCAACCCATAGCCGATCGTCACGCGAACGCAGTTCCTGCCAGGGCGACCGGGCTGGAATACGACGATGACTCCGTCGTCGCGGTCGCGGTGGCCGAGGCGGATGTCGCGGAATAGGTCAAGTGCGAGGTCGGCGAGGTCATATCGTCCATGTAGATCCGCAACAACGGCGACGACAAGTTGCCCTTTGCCGCTGCGATCCAGACCTACGCAGATGCGCTGCAGCGTTTCGAGCGTCTCCGGTCGGATTGAATGCGTCTCATCGAGAACGCAGCGGCCACGCTGCAACTCGGGCACTGGAGGGGCGGGACTGGCGGCGATCGATAACGTCGCCGCAATCGTCACAATGTGCATTGCGTCCGCAAACGCCGCCGGCAACTTCACCTGCGACGGCTTCTAGAACACGCCGCGCTGTGCCGCCTCGACCGCGCGTTTCGCGAGGAGATGCACGCCCAGGCCCAGAGCAGCGAATCGCTCGTCGTGTGTCAGGCCCTGCAGGTAGCGCTTGTAGATCTGCTGGGCGACGACGGCTGTCTTGAACAACGCGAAACACGAATAGAAAAGCATTCCAGACACGTCCCGGCCGCAGAGCCGCGCGTACTCTTCGACCAACTCGGCGCGCGTGAAGCTTCCCGGCAGGAACGTCGGGCCAAAGGCAAATGCCTTGAGCGGATCGGGGTCGCCCTCCTCCACCCAGTAGCCGACGGCGGTGCCCAGATCCATGAGCGGATCGCCCACCGTGGACATCTCCCAGTCGAGCACGCCGATCACTTTCGATAATCCTTCGCTCAGGACCAGATTGTCGTATTTGAAGTCGTTGTGGATGAACGCCGCCCCGCGCTCGGGTGGAATGCGCTCGAGAAGCCAGGCCGCGATCCAGTCCACGTCGGGCACCGGCTCGGTGCGCGCGTCGAGCCAGCGGCGGGTCCAGCCCTCGACCTGGCGGCGGACGTAGCCCTCCGGCTTTCCTTCCAGCCCCGCCGCGCGCCACTCGACGGCGTGGAGCGAGACCAGCGTGCGCACGAACTCCGTGCAGAGCGAGCGCACCTCCGCGGCCGAGATGCTCAAACCTTTCGGCGCCGGCCCGCGCAAGATGATTCCGCGCACGCGCTCCATCAGGTAGAAGGGCGCGCCCAGCACGGCGGCATCGTCGCAGACGGCGACCACCCGCGGCGCGAGCGGAAAGACGGGATTGAGCCGCACGAGGATGCGCGCCTCTCTTCCCATGTCGTGGGCAGTCTTCACGCTGCTGCCCAAAGGCGGCCGCCGCAGCACCAGCTCGCGTCCGCCCGCGCGAAGCAGGTACGTCAAGTTCGAATGGCCGCGGGGAAATTGCTCGACCGAAAGCTCCTCTGCCGAAAGACCCGAAGCGCGCAGCCACGCCGAGAGCCGCGCCAGGTCCAGCTCCTCGCCGGGCCGCACCGGCTTTACGGAATCGACGTTCATTTCAAATCGACTCCATATTCGCGCAGCACGCGCCGGGCGACGACCAGCTTGTGCACTTCGTCCGGCCCGTCGTAGATGCGCGCGGCGCGCTCGTGGCGATACCAGAACGCCAGCGGGGTATCGTCGGTCATTCCCAGCGCGCCATGCACCTGCACGGCGCGGTCCAGCACTTCCTGCAATACCCCGGCGACGAAGAATTTGATCACCGATATGTCGGCGCGCGCGGCGTGCTGGCCAACCTGCTCCATCTTCCACGCCGCGTGCAGCACGAGCAGGCGCGCCGCATCGATCGACGCGCGGCTCGAGGCGATCCACTCCTGCACCGTCTGGCGCGTGGCGAGGGGCCGGCCCGGCGCGATCTCGCGCGAGGCGGCGTGGCGGCACATCATGTCGAGCGCGCGCTCGCAAACGCCGACCCAGCGCATGCAGTGGTGGATGCGGCCCGGCCCCAGCCGCTCCTGCGCGAGCGCGAATCCCGCGCCGCGCCCGCCGAGCAGGAAATCCTCGGGAACGCGGCAGCGCTGGTAGCGCACCTCGGCGTGCGAGGGCCATCCCTCGCCGGCGTGGCCCATCACGGGGATGTTTCGCACGTGGACGAATCCCGGCGTGTCCACCGGCACGATGATCATCGAGGCGCGCAGGTGCGGCGGCGCCTCGGGCTCGGTCACCGCCATGACGATGGCGAAGCGCGCCCCGTCGGCCGAGGAGGTGAACCACTTGTGGCCGTCGATGACCCACTGCCCGCCTTCCAGGACGGCGCGGGTCTCGAGCCAGGTCGGGTTCGACCCCGGCCTCTCCGGCTCGGTCATGGAGAAGCAGCTGCGGATCTCGCCGGCCACCAGCGGCTCGAGCCAGCGTTTCTTCTGCCCGTCGGTCCCGGCGAGCTTGAGCAGCTCGATGTTTCCCGCGTCGGGCGCCTGGGAGTTGGCGGCGTAGTGCCCGAGCGGGCTGCGGCCCAGCTCTTCACTAACGCGGGCGAAATCTTGCAGCGGCAGCCGCAGCTGCAGAGTCCACAACCCCAGCGCCTTGGCCCGCGCGCGCAACTCGTTGAGCGCCGGCTCCAGCGAGCGCCACGGCTCGGAGAGGCGGGGCTCGAGCGGCACGACTTCCCTTGCGACGAACTCGCGCGTCCGGTTCACCAGTTCTTGCGTCTGCGGCGAAATGGAGAAGTCCATCAGCGCACCGTGACCATCGAGGGATCGAGAAGGTGGGGCGTCTCGTTGAACGACTCCAGGGAGAAGCGGTCCCCGGAAAAGAGGAACTCCGACACCGAGGTGTTGCGCACGCGGAAGGCCAGCGACATGGCGCTGTCGTCGTCGGTGCTGAGCGCGAGCTGGACAGCGGAGGCGACCGGGCCCGCCGAGGTGAAGGCCGCGATGCGCTGGCTTTTGCCCTGAACGCGCATGGCGGCGAGGACACGCCGCACGCGCCCGCGAAATTCGAGCCACGGCTCGACGCCCGGCGCGCTCACCTGCCCGCGCAACCAGAGCATGAGCACGGCTTCGAAGAGCCGGGCGATGGCCTTGCCGCGCGCCTCGTCCCCGTCGGCCGCGAGCATGGCGTCACCCAGCGCCTGGAGGTGTCCGTGGCGCGCGAACAGGTCGGGCATGTGCTCGCGGAAGAGCGGCTCGACGCGCATCTCGTCCAGCTCCTCCATGATCACCGGCGGCGGCATGCCGCCCGCCTCGGCGGCGATCTCCGCCGTGCGCTGCTGCCGCATGCGCGGCCCGGTGAAGACGCGGTCGAAGCGGGCGCCACGCCGCGCCCACCCCTCGCCGAGCAGGAGCGCCTGCCTCTCGCCCAGCGAGGAGAGCCGGTCATAGTTTTCCTCGAAGGCCGAGGCCTGGCCGTGACGGACGAGACAGAGCATTCCCATGGCCGGGCCAGTATCACGTCTAAAAAGATAGAGTCACCAGTAGCTCCAGGTCGGCCGGCAGCTCGAGGCCGGAAAAGTCCCAGCGCATCGTTGCCTCCCTCACGCAATCGCCCACCGACTTCGAGGGCGGCGCGCCGGGAAAGTCGATGGAGCGCATCGCCCCCGAGCGAGCGACGTGCAATCGCGCGGGCAACCGCGCCGGCGCGCCGGGCCGGGAGGCGCAGGAGCGCAGCGAGGCGGCGCGCTCGCGCACGGCGGCCAACAATAAATCCCGGCTCGCCCGCTTCGGCGGGGCGGGCTTGCGGTGCAGCACCGGTGGCAGCACCTGCGCAGCCGCAACCGCGTGCACCGGCGGCGCCGTGGGCGCGGGCTTTTCCGCGGGGTGCAGCCGCCACCAGAGGAGCCCGGCGATGAGGAGCGCCAGCAGTACGGCGGCAGGCCGGCGCGACCGCGCGCGCGCCGTCGCCGGCTTGACGAGTACCGGGCGGCGCGGAGGCCGCACCCGCCGCGCGACGGGCCTGCGTCGGATGGCCGCGGCGCGCATCCTCACAGGTGCACCAGCACCTGCACCCAGCGTTTGGCGAAGTCACCCAGCGTCTTCGAAGCATCGTTTCCGAGGAGGGCGCAGAGATCCGTGCGCGTCGCAAAACCAGCCTGGACGGCGTTGAGTTGATCGGTCAGCGGATCGAAGAAGGGCACGTTCGAGGGAGCGACCGCATCGAGCGCGGACGTGGGGAAACCGCCGATCTGCAGGCACTGTGCCCGCATCGCGTTTGCGCTCAGCGACTCCGAGGTTCCGGCCAGCGCGAAGCGGATGCGCGGGCGCGCCATCGGCGGTCCGTAGAAGTAGAGCCAGGAGGCGGGATTCGTCGCAAACATCGACGCGCCCGGACACGCCGAGAGCGGCTGCGGCCGCGCGTCGGTGTCGATCATCAAGATCGCAAACGCGCCCGGCTCGGGGTAGAACGGCATGATTCCATCCTCGGTGAACATGTTTCCAACCCTGCTTCCAATACTGCGCAGGCCTTCCGTCGTGCAGCCCGATAGGCGGACCGTCGTATCGACCTGCGCGGCCTGAAGCCTCAAGGCGTCGGCGAGGGGGCGCCGCGGGTTTGTGTTGAGGCGCGTGCCCCAGATTAGATTCCCGCGGTACAGATCGGCGACGGCGACCGAGCTGGTCTTGAGACCCGCCGCCTCGAGCTGGTCGGAGAACTGCTTCACCAGAAGCTCGATGGCGTCGGCCAGGTTGGCGGTCCCGCGATCGATACGCATCATCACCAGCACGCCGGTGCCCTGATCGCCGCGCAGCCCGCTGCCGGGGAAACCGGTCGTACCGGTACCGGCGTCAGTCCCCCACCCCAACCCGCCATCGAGATCGGGCGGCGGCGGTGGCGGTGGCGGCGGGCCGCCGCTACCGCCGCCGTCGTACGCAGGAGGAACCGACGCGTCGACGGCCGTTTCGTCGGGCATCATGCACCCGGCCAGCGCAGCGGCTAGCGCGAATGCGATGGCGCGCGTCATGGCGCCGATACCACGCGCGGCCGCCACGCACGAATGTCGGCGGGCTGGAGCCCGCGGCGGGCCGTCTCTTCGCGCAGCCGCGCCAGGAGCTCGCGGCGCGACTCGAAGAAGTCCTCGCGCGCCGTCCCGCGGTGCATGCCGAGTTCCTCTTCGATCTCCACCCGGACCCGCGCGGGGCAAGCTGCAAGTAGATGGGTGCGCACCGCTTCGTCGGTGCCGCCCATATATGCGACGAGGCGCGCGGGCGCGACGCCTAGGAGCGCCGCGCCGAGGAGGTCGGTCGGAGCGTACGCCAGTGCCGACTCGGTCAGGAGGCCGGAGGCGGAGCGCGAGTCTCCTTCGCGGCGCAGCCGCTCGAGCAGCGCGTCCTGCTCGTCGCGTGGCAGCGAGTCGAGCAGGTCGGCCAGGGCGCGATCGGCCTCGGCGGGCCCGGCGTGCAGGTTGGCGATCCGCTCGCGCAGCTCGTCGGCGGCGGCGAGCGCATACGCCGCGCTAACCTCCGGCTTGCGCACCCAGGCAAGCGCGATCTCCTGCCGCTGCTCCGCGGGCAGCTCGGGTAACGCTGCCGAGCGCAGATGCGCGGGGGCGAGCCGCAGCGCCACCTCTTGCGCCCCAGGGGACAATCCCTTCCAGGCCGCCAGGAACACCTCGGCCCGCACCCCCTCGAGGAAGGCGAAGGCGTCCGCATCGGAAGCGCGCGAAAGCCGCGCCGCCAGCAGCCGGCCTTCCAGATCCTGCAGCGCCGCCGCGCGGGCGGCGGGATCGGCGGGCTTCTTCAACTCCGCCGAGAGCGCCGACAGCGCCGGCGCAACGGCTGAGTCTCCGCGCAGATCGTCGAGGAGAGCATCGCCCAGCTCGCGCACCCAACGCGCCACCAGCCCGTGCTCGCCGCGTCCCAACGCCTCGCGGAGCACGATGTTGCGCAGCGCGCGGTCGTCGGTGATCTGCTTCTCCAGCCGTCGCGCCCGCGCCGCGGGGAAGGCTTCGCGCTGTGCTTCGGAGGCGGCGGACTGGGCGGGCTCCTCGGGAGGCAGCGGCTCGGCGAAGAGCGGCTCGGCGGGCGGCTTGCGCGCCGCGAGGAAGAAGAGGCCGCCCAGCGCCAGCAAAACGCCGCCCAGCAACGTCACCACCGCAAGAAGCGGCGCGTGCTCGATCAGCTTCTCGTCCAGTTTCGGCACCGCGACGGGCGTCGCGGCTGCGACCGGCAGTTGCGGCGGAGGAGCGGGCGTGTCCTTCGCCTCGAGGTAGGGCGGGTTCCTCACCGGGAAGCTCACCTGCTCGACGGCGACGCTGGCCGGCACGCCCGCGCTCTTGAGCCGCTGCGCCACCAGCGACTTGACGCGCCCGCGGAACGCCGTGGGCAGCCGCTGATCGATGAGCACGCTCGCGTTGATGGCGCGCAGCACCGGCACCGTGCGTGCCCCCGCCGGATCGAAGCCCGGCGTCGTCGCGCCGCCCACGTCCTCGTCGTCGACGCGCGCCTGCACCGAGAGCAGCACGCACTGCTCGGGGCAGAGCGTACGCAACAGATCGGCGGCATCGGCGCGGGCGCGGTCTTCGGCCTCGCGCTGGATCTTCGTTCCGGCGGCGGGCGCGGCGGCAAGCAGCAATGCGATGAGCGTGAACATGTTTCACTCCACCCGGATGACGACCCGGCGATTGGCGGTGCGGCGCTGCTCGAGGTCCTGCGGCTCGCGAGCTTTGTTCGCTTCCTTCTCGGCTCCGTGAACGACGTTCTCGGCCCCGAGCGGCCGCGTGTCGGCCCAGGCGCGGGCGCTCATGCGCTCGCGCTCGACCCCCTCGGCCTGCAGGGCGTTGAGCACGTTGATGGCGCGCTGCGAGGACAGCTCCCAGTTGGAGCGGAACGACGCCGTCGAGATGGGCACGTCGTCGGTGTGGCCCTCGACGGTCACCGGCCGCACCGGCAGCTCGCGGATGAGCCGCGCGATCTCGGCGATGGCCGGCCGGGCCTGCGCGCGCATCTCGGCCGAGCCGGAGTCGAAGAGCAGCGCGTCCTTGAACTCGATGCCCAGCCCTTCAGCGTCGTCGCGCGTGAAGACCAGCTTCTGCAGCTCGGGCGAGCGCGCCACCAGCGCGTCCACCTTGTCGCGCAGGTCCTCCAGCGGCGCGGGCCGCGACGACCCCGAGAGCGCCGCCGCGATGCGCTCGAAGCGCGCCTTCTTGAGCGGCACCGAGGCGATGATGAGCACGAAGAACCCGATCAAGAGCGTCAAGAGATCGGCGTAGCTGATGAGCCACAGCTCGTCCTGCTGCGACTCGTTCTGCAGCACCTCCGCGTCGTCGGACTGGATGCGCATGGCTCAGCCCACCGCCAGGCCGACGCGATCGGCCGCCTCGGCCGCCGTCTCGCCGAAGAGCGCGCGCACATCGGCGAGCGGCTTGCCTTCCGAGACGAGGATGAGCGCCCGCGTGAGGAGCTTGGCCTCCTCCAGCGTCGCCACCGCCTGTACGTGCACGAGGCGCGCCAGCGGCGCGTAGAGCGCGTTGGCCAGCACCAGGCCATACAAAGTGCACAACAACGCCAGCGCCATCGACGGGCCGAGCCGCTCGAAGTTGCGCAAGTCCTTCAAGAGGGCGATGAGCCCCAGCGTGGTGCCGACGAGGCCCGTCGCGGGCGCCACCCGCGCCAACGAGGTCAAGGTGTCCTCGGCGCGCTTCAGCGTGGAGGCGAGCACGTACGAGGCGGTCCCCGCGGTGCGCTCGATGTCATCGGCCGAGTACTGCTTGACGACCAGCGGGGCGAGCTGCCGCAGCAAATCGTGCGAGGCGCCCTCAGCGATGGCGAAAGCTTCGCCGGGCCGCCCGCGCCGCACCTCCGCGGCGAAACGGCTCAGCTCGTCGTGCAGCGTCGCCCGCGATCGCGCCGTGGAGAAGTGCATCGCCCGCCAGACGGCGCGCGCGCACATCCCCAGCTCCTCGACCTTGTGCGAGATGAGCGCGACGAAGAGCGGCCCCACGCCCACCAGCAGCAGCGCCGGCTTGTAGAGCAGGCCGGAGAAGGTCGTGTCGGTCTGCTCCAGGAGCACCGTCGCGACCAGCACGGAGGCGATCCCGAGGATTCCCACGAAGACGTGCATCATTCCTCCTTGAGGCCGCGCAGCGCCTCGACGACCGCGGTGTCCGCGGGGTCCAGCTCGAGCGCCTTCTTCCATGCGTCGCGGGCGAGCTGCGTCTTGCCCAACTTCTGGTAGAGCGAACCTTTCATGGCCGGGATGCGCGCTTCCTTCGGGTACTGCGCTTCCAGGTCCACCACCTCGATGAGCGCCATCTCGTAGCGGTGGGTGGCGTACATCTCGGACACTTTGGCCAGCGTGGCGAGGAAACTCCTCGGCGCGGCCGCCGCGGGTTCCTTGCCGAGCAATTCCTGATCGGCGGCGGTGGGCAGCTCGACGGGCGAGCCCAGCGGGATGCGCACTTCATAGCCGCCGCTCGACTCGGGCAGCTCCATTTCCCAGACGCGGCCATGCTCGGCGAGCCGCAGCAAGTAACGCGGCGATGCGGGGACGGCGGCCGGAACGGCGGCTGGGACGGCGGCCGGGGCGGCGGCCGTGGCTCCGGCCGCTTTCGCCTGCGGCTTCACCTCGGCATGGCCGGCGGGCCTTTTCTCGTCGAAGGCGCCCTGCGTGAACGAATACGGGTCCGTGAAGGGACCCTTCGCGCTGGGCGGCGCCGGCGAAGCTGGCTCGCGCGCGAGCGGCCCGCGAACGACCGGCCGCCGCATGTCCTCGGGGATGACCAGCCGCTTGGGCTCCGCCGTTGGAACGGCGACGCACCCGGCGGCCAGCGCCAACAAAAGCGACACGCGCGTCAGTTCCATACGAACCCCACTCCCAGTTCGGGGCTGATCCCGCCGTAGGTGTCTCTTTTCCCCTTGAACTGCACGGGCACCATGTAGTCGAGGTTGCCGTGCAGCGCGACGCGCGAGCCGACCAGCCAGCGCAGGCCGCCGCCGACGATGGGCGTGTTGCCGGGGTTGCCGGTGATGAACGCGCCGGCGTTGAGGTTGAAGAAGAGCTGCGAGGAGAAAATGCTGTTCTCGCTCAGACGCGCCTGCCAGACTGCGCTCACGATGGCGCCCCCGATCGTGTTGGGGTTGAGGAACCCCGCCAGCGAAACGCCGGCCTGGAAGCGATGGTCGTCGCCGAACTTCTCGGTGAGCTGGAAGCGGCCGATGGCTCCCCAGGCGGCGCCGCCCGGGTCGGCGCCCACCATCATCACGCCGAACTCGACGGCCTGGGCCCAGCGCGGCCGCTGGTTGAGGCGGTCTTCCAGATCCTTCAGGCGCTCCTCGCGCGACTGGGCCTTGTCGGCGCCGCGGTAGAGGAGCGCGTGGTCGGCGTCCATGCGGTACATCTCGGCGAAGGCGATGGACGAATCTTCGGTGCGCACCATCTCCACGTCCATCGAGACGGAGGACGGCCGCTCGTTCAGCGCCAGCGCCACGTCGAGGAAGGTGCGCGCGCCGTACTTGCGCGCCAACGACTGCGCCTGCTCGCGCGTGGTCACGCCGCGGCTCACCACCCACTCGCCGTTGTCGACCCGCCCGCGCGTCGCGTTGCACTCCACGCAGCGCACCAGCGCCACGTTGGTGGCGCGGAACACCGCGGCGGCCAGGCGCGACTCCAGCACGCCGGCGTACGCGGGGTTCATGTTGTCCGAGACGCGCACCCGCTGGATGAGGATGGGTCCCACCTGCGCGGCGCCGAGGCGCGCGATGTCGGCCGCGAACTCGTCGACCATCTCGTCCACCACGTCGTCGGCCGACACGTTGGCGGTAGGGCTGACGAGGTGGCCTTCCACCGCCTTGAGGTGCGGCGCGGGATGCTTGCGCGAGTGGATGGACGCGGCGGCGGGGATCTCGCCGGGCAGCTCCTTGGCCGGCGGGGCCTGCGCGAGGAGGAGGAAAGCGAGCAGGAACGTCATGGCGCACCTCCGGAATCGAACCAGCCGCGCAGCGAGCCGTCAGGCGCGGGGATGGCGAGCAGCGAGCGCGGCTCGGGCAGATCGATGGCGACGGGCGGCGCGGCCGGCGGTTCGAACGCGCCCGCGACGTCGACGTCGCCGAGGGCGACGGGCTGCTCGCCCTCTTCGGGCCGCGCGTTGCGCAAAGCGGAGAGCAGCGCCTCGACCTGCGGCGCGAAGCGCGGGTGCACCTGGTCGCGCACCGTCTCCAACTCGGTGGTGAGCAGCCGCTCCCAACGAGCGTCGCGCCGGCCAGCCTGCGCTACCACGAGCGCGTGCGAGAGCTGCAGCGCGGCGGCGTCGCGGTCCGGCGGGCGCACCGCGGGCCGGCGGTCGGCGGAGAAGATCTGCGCCACCGCGAGCTGCACGCCGTGCGGCTCGGCGGCGGCCCAGGCGATCTCGCCCGACAGCTCGAATCCCTCGGCGCGCCAGCGGCCGTCGTTTGCGCCGGCGAGCTGATCGGCCGCGGCGCGGGCGGTGCGCAGGTTGCCGACGGCGAGCGCGCGCCGTCCCAGCTCGGCCAGCGCGGCTTGCGGGTCGCGCTTGCCGGAGATGCGCCCGAGCAGCGCGAGATCGAGCGGCCGGCGCGCCATCGCCCGCATCCCCAAAGCGCGCATCGAGTCGGCCGGCGGGCCGGGCAGCGCGAAGCCGCGCGCCAACGCCTCGAGCATCTCCTCGTCGCGGCCCAGCGCGCTGAAGGCCAGCGCGCGCAGCCAGAGCGCGTAGCGCACCATGGCGGCGCGGGGCGCCGGGCGCGGCGAGACGTCGGCGAGGGTGTCGGTCAGCTCGATGACCTCTTCGTGCAGGCGCGCGCGCCAGAGCTCGTGGGCGGCGCGCATCAGGACCGCCACGCCGTCGTCGCCTTCGGGCCAGTCCATCGCCAGCGCGATCCAGAGAGAGGCTGGATCGAGCCCGCGCTCGAGCCGCAAGAAGCGCGCCGCGGGTCGCAGCTCGGGCTCGAGCTGCGCGACGTCCACGTCCTGCGCGCCCTCGGTCGAGCCGTTCCTCCACAGCAGCACGGCGCGCTCGTACGCGGCCCGCGCCGCCGGCTCGGGGGGCAGGGATTGCAACAGCTCGGGCTTGAGCACGCCCAGCGCGCCCTGCCCCGCCTTGGCCGCGCCGCACTTCGACGCCGTCTCGGCGAGGAGCAGCGTTTCGGCCGGCCACCTCTCCGTCTCGTCGGGCCAGCGCAGCTCCTTCGGGAAGCGCGGGTTCCACACGGCGCGCAGGAAAAACTCTCTTTCGAAGATGTCCTGCCAGATCGTCGCCGGCGCGCCGCGCCGCGCTTCCTCGGCGCGGACCAGCGCGCGCATCGGCGAAGGCTGCGTCAGCGCCTCCAGCGGCTCGCAGGAGACGAGCTTCAGCAGGTCCTCGAAGAGCAGGCGCTCCTCGCCGCGCGACCGATCCTCGGCCAGCTCGCGCTGCAGCGCGCCCAGATCGCGCGCCCAGAACGCGTCGAGGAACGGCGCGGCGGCGAGGAAGAGCGCCATCACAAGGAAACCCCCAGCGTGAGCATGGGCAAGACGCCCGCCGCGAAGACCGGTTTGCTGCGCTGCTCGCGCGACCCGACCAGCGCCACGTCGAGCTGGCCGTAGAAGCGATTGCTGATGCGCGCCAGCAGTCCCACCGAGGCGGAGAGCGCCGGCTCGACAGAGCGGTCCGTGACCAGGATGCCGCCGTGCAGCCCCGACTGGAAATCGAAGTGCAGGACGCGCGAGCCGAGCGCCACTTTTCCGTAGGCGAGCGAGTGCCGCCAGCCGAGCATCATGAGCGAGGAGGGCTTCTGCGAGTCGGGCACGAAGCCCGTCCCCTGGAACAATCTGTTCGCGGAGTCGTTGAGGAACGCGACAAAGGCGGCCGCGCGCAGCTCGAGCGCGTCGTCCTCCTTCGGGTACCACGCCGCCGAGAGCACCGCGCCGGGGCTGTTGTAGTAGTCGCCCCGGGCAAGCCAGGTGAACCCCCCCGAAAGGAAGAAATGCTGCTCCTTCACCAGCAGCCGCGGCTCGACGCGCACCTGCGCAGCGGCGGCAGGCGCGACGGCGAGCAGGAGAAAGGCAAGCTTCATAGGCAGCCTCGGGTCTCGTTCCAGCGGCGCGGCGGGTCGTCGGGCTTGTAGTAGAGGAAGCGGTCGCAGTTCGCCGAGCAAACCTCGACCTGCACGACGACGCTCTGTTGCGCCGGCGCGAACTGGCTGCGTGGCAACGCGATGCGCGGCTTGAACTGCACCGAGTAGCGCGGCGGCTGGCCTTGATCGATGGCGACGGCGGTTCCGTCGGTGGGGGCGCCCTGCAGCGTCACCCCGCCGGGGACGGAACAGGCTTTGATCTGCCGCGCCCGCGACAGCTGCGCCGCAGCGAGCAGCGGCAGCGACGGGCTCTTGGTTTGCGCGTCGGACTGCAGGGGCAGGTCGGCCGCGGCCACCGACGCCAGCGCCTTCTGGATGGCACCGTCACCCGTGTACGTCCATTCCACCGCCTGGTCTGGCTTCAGCTGGTCGGTGGCCTGCTTCCGCGCCGCCGCCCAGAACAGCGGCGGCTGGTCGGCGACGCGCAGCGCGCTCAGGCTGTCCGAGAGCGTCGCGGGGACCGCCAGGTCGATGTTGTTCGCGTAGACGACGATCCCGCGCACGTGCCCGCCGGGAAACGATCCCGCTGCCGAGCGAAAAGCCGCCGCTGCGGCCACGGGGTCGATGGCGCGGCGGGGCGGCTGGTTGCAGAGAGGCGAGACGTCCTGCGCCGCCAGCTCGAGACGGGGCGCCCCGTCCACCGCCATC
>WNFG01000052.1_pt1 | contig 104912 bp, 93 predicted proteins | sample 5400431 | NCBI WGS metagenome assembly WNFG01 (sample SAMN13153346, study PRJNA577476) | soil metagenome | isolation source: 120 cm saprolite under Douglas fir tree site 2 hole 3 replicate 2 | place: USA:California | collected 2015-04-18
GCGGATAGAATTGCCGATACGGAAAATCGGTTCCGAGCATGAGCAGGACGTCGCAATCGAGCATGGCGTAGTAGCCCGATGAAAAGCCGATCAGCCCGGTCATGCCGACGTCGTAGGGATTATCCCACTCGACGTGTTCCTTGCCCTTGAGGGCATGCACGATCGGAGCTTTCAAGCATTGGGCGAGCGCGAGCAGTTGTGTGTGCGCGCCTTGGCATCCCGAGCCGCAGAGCATCGTCACGCGGCCGTCGCCGTTGAGAAGGGCGGCCAATCGCTCGAGATCGGCGTTGGCCGGCGCCACGATCGGCTGCGCCGGCAGCAGAGCCGATGTCTTCGGCGCCGGTGCGTCAGCCGCGGGTTGCAACGCCACGTCGCCGGGGATGACCACCACCGCGACACCGCGCTGCGCCACCGCGGCATGAATCGCCATCTCCAAGGTGCGCGGCATCTGGTTGGCGCCGGAGATCAGCTCGCAAAAATGGCTGCACTCCCGGAACAGGTCCTGCGGGTGCGTCTCCTGGAAATAACCCGAGCCGATTTCCGCCGACGGGATCTGGGCGGCGATTGCGAGCACCGGCAGGCGCGAGCGGTGGCAGTCGAACAGGCCGTTGATGAGATGCAGGTTGCCGGGCCCGCAGCTGCCGGCGCAGACCGCGAGCTCACCGGTGAGATGGGCTTCGCCGGCGGCGGCAAACGCCGCGACTTCCTCGTGCCGGACATGAATCCATTCGATCTTGCCCTGATGGCGCAGCGCGTCGGTCAGCCCGTTGAGACTGTCGCCGACGATGCCGTAAATGCGTTTGACTCCCGCCGCGAGAAGAATCTCAGCGAATTGATCCGCTACCCTTTGCGCCATGGCTCTTTTCCCGTTTCTGCCCCCAACCGAAAGCCCGGGCAGGCCTGGGCGCCCCCGACTTAAGGATGAGTGTTCAAACGTTTTGCAGGTGCAGCACAGCCGCGGTGTCGGCGCGGACTCGCCGGGACAGCGCGGCGTCCTCGATCAGCGATTCGCCATAGGACGGAATCATCTCTTTCAGTTTGGGGAGCCAGCGGTCGGCCGTCAGTTCGTTCTTGAAGCATTTCTCCAGCACGCCGATGGCGATGAACACCGCCGTCGAGGCGCCGGGCGATGCCCCCAGCAACGCCACCAGCGAACAATCAGCCGCCGCAACCAGTTCGGTGCCGAACTCGAGGAACCCGCCGCGTCGGGGATCCGGCTTGATGATCTGCACGCGCTGTCCCGCCACTTCGAGTTGCCAGTCGGCCGGCTTGGCGCGCGGATAATATTCCTGCAGGGCAGCGAAGCGGTGATGCGCCGTCTGCAGAACCTGCCCGATGAGATACTTGGTCAGATCGAAATTGTCGCGAGCAACCGCCAGCAGCGGTCCGATGTTGGCCGGCCGGATCGACTCGAACAGGGCCATGAGCGAGCCATGCTTGAGGAATTTGGTGGAAAAGCCCGCATAAGGCCCGAACAGGAGCGAGTGCTTGCCACCGATGACCCGCGTGTCGAGGTGGGGTACCGACATCGGGGGAGAACCGACGGACGCCTTGCCATAGACCTTGGCGTGGTGGCGCTTGTTGACGTCGGCATCATCGCAGCGCAGCCAAATGCCGCTGACCGGAAATCCGCCGTAGCCCCTGCCCTCCGGGATTCCGGACTTTTCCAGGAGCAGCAGCGCGCCGCCGCCGGCCCCGAGATAAACGAACTTCGCCGTGGTCGAGCGCGTCTCGCCGCTGCGCTCATTCTTCATGTCGATGCGCCAGCGCCCGCCCGGCTCGCGCCTGAGATGGGTGACGCGATGCGAGTAGTGGACTGCAAACCCCGGCATGCCCGCGAGGTAGCGAACGAGGGTGCGAGTGAGCGATCCATAGTCGACGTCGGCGCCGGTGATGATCCGCGTGGCGGCCACCTGTTCGTCGGCGGCGCGGCCCTCCATCACCAGCGGGACCCACTCGCTGAGTTTCTTCTTGTCCTCCGTATATTCCATGCCGTACCAGCAATGATGCGCGCTCATCGCCGCGAAGCGTTTCTTGAGGAAGGCGACGTTCTCGGGCCCGTGCACGAAGCTCATGTGCGGAACGGGATGAATGAACGATTGCGGATCCGCGATCGCGCGCTTCCTCACTAGATAGGACCAGAGCTGCCGCGATAGATCGAACTCCACGTTGACGTCCAGCGCCTTGGAAATGTCGATGCTGCCGTCGCTTCGCTCCGGGGTGTAGTTGAGCTCGCAATTCGCCGCGTGGCCGGTGCCGGCGTTGTTCCAGGCGTCCGAGCTCTCGAGCGCCGCGCCGTCGAGCGTCTCGACCATCGAGATATTGAGCCCCGGCTCGAGTTCCTTGAGAAAGACGCCGAGCGTGGCGCTCATGATGCCGGCACCCACGAGGATGACATCCGGCTCGCTGCTGGCGCGATTTTCAATCATGGGTTTCTCCGATCACAGGAACGATTGGCACGAGCCTTCGCCCGGTCGAAAAGCTCAAACCTAGCCCGTCACGTCCGCTTGCCCCTCAAAGCGGACGTCGCTCTGATCTCAAAGTGATCGCGCTCTTGGACCATCCGTCTTGCATGACGCCGACGTCGTCGTCTCGAAATCGGCCGGCAAACCAGCCAACGCCGTCCCGCCGGTCGCAAGCCGCGGCATCATCTCGGTTGGGGCGGCGTCGAGATCACTGATGGCACCTTCGTAAACCACGTCATATCCAAGACCTGCCTCGCCATCTGTTGATCGATATGCGGCGAAATTTCGCGGTGAAACGCATAGGCGAGCGTGTCGTATTCGAATCTGCAGCTTGGCGAGCGATTTGGCGGCAAATATCCGTCCTGGGTCAGATCGGCGAACGTCACCGGGTCGGCGCCGAAGGCCAGGCACATGAGATTGTAAAAGCGCTCTTCCGGCTGACCGTGGTTGCTGGCAAAGCCCGCTAGCTGCGTCTGCACGATGGGTTTCGTTCTGTAATCTGCGACGTACATCCTCCAAGCCCAGGCGCCGCCCGCGATCAACCTCCGCGCTCGCTCCTTGCCGAATTGCAGCATGATGTATCCGGCAAAGTTGTCGGCGGCATCTTCCGCATGTCCGAATAGCGGCACTTTGAAAATATCGAACATTGCGTGTCCGACCTCGTGGGTCGTGAGCCAGAAGAATTGCCCGATTGCTGCATCCCTCGCCGTGAGTCCGTCAGAGGTCGCTTTCTTTGGTAGGGATTGCAAAATGTGCTGCAAAAGTTCGTAACAGATGGTCACCGTCGGTTTGGAGTTCTCCCGGCCGTACCAGGAATTCACCATGCCGCATTCCGTGGTTTTGATGGTCAACTCCTCGGGCAGACGAAACGGACTCAATATCCCCTGCATGTCTTCGAGGACACGGTGCTCCCTTAACATACCGTAGAGTTCCTGAAGCTCGGCGCTTTTGGGTACGACATATTCGGTTGTGACGCGGTTTGGCCGATTGTTTTCACTGGGGGCATGGACATTCTGACCGGATTGGTTACGAGCGCCTGGCACAAGTACCGGGGCGGCGACGATGTAAAGCTTTTCCCCCGAACGGAAAATAATGGCGCCGGGACCCAAATCGCGGGCCCCGAGCGCTTCGATCTGTGCCGAGGTGTCGCCTTTCGCTCGACCTGGCGTGATGGCAAAGGTCTTTCCATCGATATAGATGCTGTCGTTGTCGGCAATCGTAGCCGGCGGGAGTGTTTGCGATTGAGCCACCGCCAGATTCGACACGATCGATGCAATGCCAACGATGGCACCGATGGAGCTTATGGACTTTCCTTGGAAACCGCTCATCCCCTTCTCCACAGTTGATCGCCCGCGACGCGGATTGATTCTCACGAGAGACGTCGCGCGTTTAAGTTTGAGAAGAGGTAGGGGCGGACTGAAGCTTACTTCAGCCCGCTCCGACCAACACTAAAGGCTCGCAGCCTCGTCACTTTGTAACGGCCGAGATCCAATTATCCTCGAAGGCCTTCTTGAGCTTGTATTGAACATAGTCCGGATCGTAGGCGAATTGCATGAGCTGGGCGTTATAGCCGGCGCTGCCGCCACCGGTGAGCCTTGGATCATACTGCGGCTGCCGCGGATCGTTGAGGAATTGCATGAGCATGGCGTTATAGCCGGCGCTGCCGCCACCGGTGAGCCTCGGATCGTACTGCGGCTGCTGCGGATCGTTGATGAATTGTTGGTTATAGCCGATGCTGCCGCCGCCGGTGAGGGCCGGATTGTACTGCCCGCCGGTGAGGGCCGGATTGTACTGCCGCGGATCGTAGGCGAATTGTTGGTTATACCCGATGCTACCGCCACCGGTGAGGGCTGGATTGTACTGCCCGCCGCTGAGGGCCGGATTGTACTGCCGCGGATCGTAGGCGAATTGTTGGTTATAGCCGATGCTGCCGCCGCCGGTGAGGGCTGGATTGTATTGCCCGCCGGCGAGAGCCGGATTGTACCGCCGCGGATCGTAGGCGAATTGTTGGTTATAGCCGATGCTGCCGCCGCCGGTGAGGGCCGGATTGTACTGCCCGCCGGTGAGGGCTGGATTGTACTGCCGCGGATCGTAGCCGTAGGCGGTGACGACGCCGCGGAGCGTTTGACCTTCGGCTATGTAGAGCTTGTTGCCCGAACGTATGATGATTGCCCCAGGGCCGAGTTCGCGGGCAGCGAGATCTTTGATTTGAGCTCCGGCGTCGCCTTTTGCCTTTCCCGGTACGACCTGAAAGGATTTTGCGTCGATATAGACGCTGTCATTGTCGGGGATTGCTAGGACGGATTGTTGCGCGTGAGCGGTTGCAAATGTTGCGACGCTGACCGCGGCGGACATGATGACGGATGTTGTATATTTACTCATGGAACCGACTCCTATGCGGGGGACTACACGCACCGTCTCGTTGAGTTGTGGGGGGCCTATTCTAACACTGGCCGCGCGCGAGCGATAGATTGCGTGAAACCTGAAAGGTTATCCCGAAAGGTCCAGACTTCATCAGGCGGTAGTCACGCTCTCCGATCCACGTGCGCATCAGGAACGCGCTACTTGGCGCAGCATCGCTTTTCAACTGTACTCGTTTCGTCTGCCGTATCGATTGGCGGGCGGGTAACGCACGAGCAGCAGGGATTCGTCTTTGACGATCGTTAACCTTTACATCGGCACCAAACCTATCCTCTGACGCGAAGACCCCACGACGCGCGACTTTCACTCTTGGAAGCAATTGATGCGGTCCGGATACTCTGCTGTTTTCTCGGGAAAAGGCTTTGCTGAAATTGCCTCGCCTTGATCTTCCTTGCCGTCGGTAGGTTCGTGGACAGCAAACATTCGACCGCGTGGTCGAATTCGGCGAAGATGGTGAAGCCCTACGTCGTCGTGGCGGCCTGAGCGGAGGAGGGTCTATACTCCGCATCGGTCCACGCCAGCGGAGAGGCGCAAGCAGCTGATATTCGTTGAAAACGGACAGGCCTGAGAATGGCGGACGCGATCGACCATGGCGAGCGCGCGCCGGATCGTAGTGCGGCTGCCAGATGGGTGGCGGAGGCGGCGAACGCGGCCGGCCCCCCGCTGCTGTTCGGGCTGCGGCTGTGGGCCTCGGTCTGTCTCGCCCTTTACGTCGCCTTCTGGCTCGAGCTTGACAACGCCTATTGGGCCGGCACCTCGGCGGCCATCGTCTGTCAGCCGCAGCTCGGTGCGTCGCTGCGCAAGGGCTGGTACCGCATGATCGGTACCGTCGTGGGCGCAGTCGCAATCGTCGTGCTCACGGCCTGTTTCCGGCAGGACCGTGCGGCCTTCATGGTGGGTCTAGCGTTGTGGGGCGCCGCCTGCACCCTTGTCGCCACGGTGCTACGCAATTTTGCGGCCTACGCGGCAGCGCTGGCGGGCTACACGGCTGCCATCATCGCCAGCGATCAGCTCGGCGCGACGGGCGGGCCAAACGGCGACGCGTTCATGCTCGCGATCTTCCGGGTGAGCGAGATCTGGATCGGCATCGTGTGCGCCGGGATCGTGCTCGCCGGGACCGACTTCGGCGGCGCCCGGCGGCGGCTTGCCGCGGTGTTCGGGGCCGTGTCAGCCGAAATCGTCGATCGTTTCGGCGCCACATTGGCGCCGGCAGGATCGATGTCGTCCGACACGCAACAGCCGGTTCGACGCGAGCTCATCCGAAAGGTCGTTGCGCTCGACCCCGTGGTCGACGAGGCGATCGGAGAATCTTCGACGCTTCGGTACCATTCGCCGGTGTTGCAGGAGGCGCTTGAGGGCCTGATGGCTGCGATCACCGCTTGGCGCAACGTCGCGGTGCGGCTCACGCGATTGCCGGATCGTGTGGCTCGGGAACAGGCGGATGCCTTGCTGCGCAATATTCCGCGGCAGCTGCGGTTGGTCCCTCGTCCGGGCGAGCCTTCACCTTGGATGGCCGACCCGGTCGGCATGCGACGGCTCTGCGGCGAGGGGGCTCGGAAGCTGATCGCAATGCCGGCCGGCACGCCATCGCTGCGGCTGCTCACCGACCAGACCGCCAGGGTGCTGACCGGCTTGATGCATGCGCTCGATGCGCTCGCGTTGCTCACTGGAAAGGCTGATCCCCCCGACGCTGGTCGGCGTGCAAGGCTCCACGTGGCGGATTGGTGGCCTGCTTTCGTCAACGCCGGGCGCACGTTCGCGGCCATCAGCGCGGCTGAGATTTTCTGGATCGTGACCGCATGGCCGAACGGCGCTTTCGCCATCACGTTTACCGCCATTGTGGTCATCCTGCTCGCGCCGAGAGCAGATCAGGCCTACGCCCTAGCTTTCGGTTTCTCGCTGGGCGTCGGCCTTGGCTCGGTCGGCGCCGCGATCATTGCATTTGCCGTATTGCCGAATTTTGTGACCTTCGCCGGCTTCGCCATCGGGATCGGGCTTTACCTGATTCCACTTGGCGCGCTGGTCGCCCAACCATGGCAAGTAGCGGTGTGGACCGGCATGACCTACAATTTCGTGCCTCTGCTCGCGCCGGCGAACCAGATGACCTACGACACCGTGCAATTCTATAATTCCGCGCTGGCGATTATTGCAGGGTCCACCACGGGTGCGCTGTCGTTTCGCCTGTTGCCGCCGCTCTCGCCCGCCTTTCGGACGCGCCGTCTGCTCGCGCTGACGTTGCGCGGTCTGAGGCAGCTCGCGACGAATCCCCGATGGCTGCGAGCGGATTGGGAAGGCCGCATGCACAGCCGTATCGCGGCACTGCCGGACGCAGCGACGCCGCTGCAGCGGGCGCAGATCGTGACCGCGCTGTCGGTTGGGAGCGAGATCATCAATCTTCGGCGGATTGCACTTCAACTCGGCTTCGGCCCGGAGCTCGACGCGGCGCTCGCGGCCTTGGCGCAAGGAGATAGCGCCGCTGCGAACGCACGGCTTGCCGCTCTCGATCGCCGCCTTGGCTCGCTGCCGGACTCTGACCCGCAGGCGCGACTCGCGTTACGGGCGCGCGCCCTGATCCTTGGCATCGGCGACGCTCTCGAGCAGCATCGCGCTTACTTCGACGCAGGAGCACCCGCTTGACGTTCCTCGAGATCGATTTGCTGGGCGTCTACGTCGCGCCGATCTCGTTGCTGATCATCGCCGCGTGGTTCGTTACGATCGGGTTGCGCCGAATCGCGGATCGTTTCGGGGTGATGCGCCACGTCTGGCATCCCGCGCTGTTCGCGTTCGCGGTCTACATAATCGTGCTATCCTCGATGGTGCTCGTCATCGCCCGCTGAGATTTGCCATGTCCGACGTCGACGCCAAATCGGAGCGCGGCAAGAGTGCCGATCTGCGTATCGTCAGCTCCGCCCAGTCGGCTGCTCGCGCGATCCATCGGACGCGGATCCGAATCGTTCCGGTCTTGATCACGCTCGCCACGACCGCCCTGGCGGTAGGGTTCGGCTGGGCGCTGTGGAACGCCTATATGGAGACGCCCTGGACCCGCGACGGCACGGTGCGGGTCTACACCGTCACGATGGCCCCGGAGGTCGCCGGTCGGATCGTCGAACTGCCGGTCGTCGACAATCAGTTCGTGGCCAAGGGCGAGCTGCTGCTGGTGATCGACCCGACGGACTACCAGATTGCAGTCGAGCTCGCGGAGGCGGCGGTGAAGCAGGCGCAAGCCAACGTGCAAAACGCGGATGCGCAGATCGCCGTGCAGCAGGCGCAGATCAAAGCGAGCGAAGCGCAAGTGGAGCAAGCGAAGGCGTCGCTGGTGTTCGCGCAGCAACAGGCGGTGCGTTATGGGGAGCTGGCGGAAAAAGGCTACGGCCCCGTTCAGAGCGCCCAGCAGTTCAGCGCCGAGCAGCGCGAGAAACAGGCGGCGGTGGAGAGCGCGGAGGCAAACCTGAAGCTCGCGCAACGGCAGATCGAAACTTTGAATGCGCAGCGCGCCAGCGCCGAGGCGAACCTGGCGCAAGCCAACGCCCAGCGCAGCCAGGCCCGCGTGAACCTCAGGCGCACGCAAATCCGCGCGCCGGTCAACGGCTGGGTGACCAACCTGCTCGCGCAGCTCGGCGACTACGCCAATGTCGGGCAGAACAAGATGACGCTCGTCGATGCCGATTCCTTTTGGGTCGATGCCTACTTCACCGAGACCGCGCTAGGCTCCATTCGCGAGGGCGATCCAGCGAAGGTCAAGCTGATGGGCTATAGCGACACCGTCCGCGGCCACGTCGACAGCATCGCACGGGGCATCAACGTCTCCAATGCGCAAGCCGGCCCGCAAGGACTCGCGCAGGTCAACCCGATCTTCACCTGGGTGCGTTTGGCCCAACGCATTCCCGTGCGGGTCCATATCGATCACGTACCCAAGGGCATCGTTCTCGCCGCCGGCCAGACAGCCACCGTGGAAATCGAACATCGATCTCGGTCGCCGGCGCGTTAACCGCAAGCGCGCTCCGTTCGGGAGCGAACGAGACCGTGAGCGAGCCCAACTGCGCCGAAGCGATTGACCCGGATTTTCCGCGACTTAAGTATTGAATCGAGGAGAGATCCCATGGCTCAAACGCGAAAAGAGAGCGACAGCCTCGGCGTGGTCGAGGTGCCTGGGGACAAGCTGTGGGGCGCGCAGACCCAGCGCTCGCTCGAGCATTTCAGCATCGGCAGGGATTTGATCCCGCCCGAAATGATCACCGCCTACGCCATCTTGAAGAAAGCCGCTGCCATCGCGAACCATGCGAGCAAGCGGCTCGACGATCAGCGCTATAAATTGATCGTTCAGGCGTGCGACGAAATCCTCGCCGGGAAGCACCACGACATGTTTCCCTTGCACGTTTGGATGACGGGGAGCGGCACCCAGTTCAACATGAACGTCAACGAAGTGATTTCCAACCGCTGCTCCCAACTCGCCGGCACGCCGCTCGGGAGCAAGACGCCCGTTCATCCCAACGATGACGTCAACATGGCGCAGTCGTCGAACGATACGTTTCCCTCGGCCATGTATATCGCGGCGGCCGTCAACGTAAAGCAGCGCCTCGTTCCCGCGGTCACGGCCTTGCGTGACGCGATCAGCGCCAAGGCGCAAGCGTGGGATGACATCGTCAAGATCGGGCGCACGCATATGCAGGACGCCACCCCGCTGACCCTGGGTCAGGAATGGTCCGGCTACGCCGGAATGCTGTCGGACGATCTCGAACGGATCGAGGCCGCGCTGCAGGGAGTGTACCAGTTGGCGGTGGGCGGCACGGCGGTGGGAACGGGCATCAACTCGGCACCGGGCTTTGCCGAAGCGGCGGCGGCCGAGATCGCCAAGCTCACCGGCCTGCCGTTCGTCACCGCGGCCAACAAATTCACCGTGCAGGGCGCTCACGACGCGCTGGTTCAACTGTCGGGAACGCTTCGCACGCTGGCGGTATCGCTCTACAAGATCGCCAACGACATTCGCCTGATGTCGTGCGGACCTCGCGCCGGATTTGCGGAACTGTCTATACCGGAAAACGAGCCGGGCTCCTCGATCATGCCGGGCAAGGTCAATCCGACCCAGTGCGAAGCGCTCGCGATGCTCGCCGTGCAGGTGATGGGCAACGATGTCGCCGTGGGCTTCGGCGGCGCCGGCGGCTACCTCGAGATGAACGTTTACAAGCCGCTGATGATCTCCAACGTCATCCACTCCATCATCCTCATGAGCGACGGCTGCGTGAACTTCCGCAAGTTCCTGGTCGAGGGCACCAAGCCCAATCTGAAGAAGATCAACGAATACGTCGAGCGCTCGCTGATGCTGGTGACGGCGCTGTCGCCCGTCATCGGCTACGACAAGGCCTCGAAGATCGCCCACCACGCCATGGACAACGATCTCACGCTCAAGGAAGCCGCGTTGCAACTGGGCTTCGTCACCGAGGCGGAATTCGATCGCATCGTCGATCCGAAAAAAATGGTAAAGCCCTACGTGGCGAGCGAAACATCGAGCAAGAGGGCGCATTGAGCATCTTGCATGCCCGGGGCTCGACGTGGCTCGCCGGATTCCGCCCCGGCTCGCCCGTGACGTTGTCGCCTTCGAATCCGCGGACTGCGAGCAGCTGACATGAAGTTGGAGCAGCGTTCCAACCTTGTCCTCGCGTTTGCCCGCATCCTCTATGTCAACGGCCAAGCCACCGAGCAGACCGTGGCTGCGGCCGAGCGCCTCGGCCGCACGCTGGGCCTGCGTGCCAAGATCATGCCGCGCTGGGGAGAACTGCGACTTCAGTCTGAGGACGAGGACGGCAGGCTGATCTCCCAGGTTGCGGCCGATCCCACCGGCGTGGACATGGATTGCGTCGCGTCCGCGGCAAGGGTCATCGAGGAGCTCGGTGCCGGTCGCTTGGCGCCGCCGGCCGCCGCGGAGGCGATCGCCGCGATCTCGCAGGCGCCGCCCGCCCCGGCATGGCTATTCACGCTCAGCGCCGGTGCCGGTGCCGTGGCTCTATCGGTCATCTTCGGCGTCGAGCATCCAGTCCCGGCGGCGCTGATATTCGTGAGTGCCGCCGCCGGCGCCGTTCTGCGGCGCGGCGTAGCGCGTCTGAGCGCAAACGTCTTTCTCCAACCGTTCTGCGCAGCGCTCGTCGCCGGCGTCATCGGTGGCCTGGCGGTTCGCTACCAGTTGAGTTCCTCGCTGCGGCTGGTCGCGGTCTGCCCGTGCATGGTCCTGGTGCCGGGGCCGCACGTCCTCAATGGCGCGCTCGACCTCATCAATGGCCGCATCCATCTCGGCGCCGCGCGGCTGACCTATGCAGGGCTCGTCATCGTGGCGATCTCGACGGGATTGCTGCTCGGCCTGGCGCTCCTCGGCGTCTCCTTGCCGGTCGATCAAGCCGGCAGGGCCGTCCCGTTGTGGCAGGACGTCATCGCTGCCGGCGTCGCCATCGCGGCCTACAGTGTCTTTTTCTCTACGCCGCCGAAGATGCTGCTCTGGCCGGTGACGGTCGGCATGCTGGCGCATGCGCTGCGGTGGGTCGCGATCACTGTGCTCGGCTTTGGCGCTGCGCTCGGCACCCTGCTCGCGTGTCTCGTGGTCGGGTTGATCCTCACTCCGGTCGCACGCCGTTGGCACATGCCGTTTGCGGCCATCGGCTTCGCCTCAGTGGTATCGATGATGCCGGGCGTCCTCCTGTTCAGGATGGCGAGCGGCCTTGTGCAAATTGCCGACCGCGCGCAGGCGTCGCTGGATCTGATCAACGCGACGATCGCCGACGGCATGAGCGCCGTGATCCTCATTTTGGCGATGAGCTTGGGCCTCATCACTCCGAAGGTCGTCATCGATGCGCTGAGCGAGCGGTCGACGCCGGCAAAATCATAGCAGGCGAAGGACTACGCAGACCTCCCGCACGAATGCGCCGCGATCAATCCTCGGCCCTGCCCATCGCGTGCGTCCTCGCAAGCTCCGCTTGCTTTTGTTTTTTTCTTTTGATATTCGAGCCTCTTAGAGTGTCATGAGACCGTCACAGTCTGTTTTCGGTCGTCATCCCGAGCCTGCATGTTGCAATCATAGCCCGGTTGAGGGGAGCGAATGAGTTTCGAGATTGAGCGAAAATTCCTCGTGCGTGGCAACGGTTGGGAAAAGCTCGCCACCCGTCGCATCTCCCTCCGACAAGCCTATTTGGCCTGCAACGGGAAAGTATCGATCCGCATTCGCATCAAGGATGACTGCGCCGCAACGCTCACCGTCAAATCCCGCCCCGCGGACCTGCGCCGGCTGGAGCTGGAGTATGATATTCCGGTATTGGAAGCCGAGGCGCTGATAAAGCTCCGCCAAGGCTCCATCATCGAGAAGGTGCGCCACGTCGTCCCTTGCGGCGATCTCGCTTGGGAAGTCGATGTGTTCTCCGGCGACAACTTCGGTTTGGTCATCGCCGAAATCGAGTTGCGGCACGAGCATCAGCACATCGAATTGCCACCCTGGATTGGCGCAGAGATCACCGGACAACCGCAGTACTACAACAGCTCTTTGGTGCAGCGTCCATTTTGCTCGTGGTCGAGCCAGGAAGCGCCGATGCCGATCGAAAGGCGGGCGTGAACGAGTGAGTAGGCTTGTGCGGCTCGCGTCGTTTGGCGCCCGCGCGCCGGAATGACCTCGTCGAGTTGGCGCTCAGCGGTGTTGCGACTTCGTTGCGCTCCTTACCGCCGCTTCACGGAATGTAGGTGGAATAGACGTAGTCCTGGTCTTTTTTCGGCTGGTGACACGCGAAGCATTGTTTGGCGGCGTCGGTCACCTGCGGCTTCTTGGGATCTCCGCCCTCCCAGAACTGAAAGCCCCAGCCGCCGGTCGATGCATATTTCTTCGCGTCCTTCACCATGACGGCCAACCCCTTGCGGGCGCCTTCCACGTAGGAGCCGTCGGAGACGGTGAAGTCGTGCAGGTCGGTTACGAACATGCTCTTGTCGGGATAGGGCCCGCCCTTCTTGAGCGCGGCCTCGCCCACCGAGTTGACGTAAACGTTGTGCATCCCGCCCAGATCCTTAAACAGCGGGCTCGCTTTGTCGATGATCATCGTGTTGACGTGGAACCAGTGCCGGTAGCCGGCGGGTGGCGGCTTGACGTCGTCGGCAGGTTGCGCGGGAAACGCGGCAACCGCAACGAGGGCGAGGGTCGCGGACAGCAAACGCAATTTCTGCATGGCTGTGCACTCCGATAGTTTGGAAATCTTGCCCGCGCAGCGCGCGGCGGCTTGAGTGTAGGGTCCGCGACGCGGGGCGTGCAATCCGGTGATCGTCATGGGGGCCCAGCGCCCCTTGGCTTCGTCATCGCACGCGGATCCTTGACGGGCGTGTATATACGCCTAAGCAGAAGTCTATACGCTCTTATGCTCGAACCAAGCCCAGGTGCCGCGGAGCCGCCGCGGGGGTTTCGGCTGCATGGCTGAGCATGGCCAGCAGGAGTAATGCGACGTCGCGGTAACGGAACTGTTCGTGGATGGCGGCTTCGCGCAGGTGTAGGGTGTCGCGGAGCGGCGGCATCCCGAAGCGAACGTCGTTCCCCGCAGTCAGGAGCACCCCGATGCCTCGTCGTAAATTGCGTGCTTGGAAAGCCGCCATTGGCGCGCTGAGCGTCGCGGCGTCTTGCGGCATCGCGGCCGCCCAAGGCCCCCCGCCGCCCGCCGTTTCGGTTACGCCGGTGGTGAGCCGTCAGGTCACGGAAACCGCCGATTACATCGGCCGCATTACGGCGATCGACAAGGTCGATCTCGTTGCGCGAGTGACGGGCTTCATCGAGGAGCGCACCTTCACCGAAGGGCAGGAGGTCAAGAAGGGCGACCTGTTGTTCCGCATCGAGCAGGCGACCTACAAGGCAGTGGTCGACCAAGCGCGCGCCACCCTCGCCAAGGCCAAGGCGACGCAGGTCAATGCCAGGCTGCAGTTTGAGCGCGGCAAGGAACTGGTGCGCAATCAGAACATCCCGCAATCCACGGTCGACCAGCGCGAGGCCGACGAGGCGGCGGCGCAGGCGAGCGTGATGGAGGCGCAGGCGGCGCTCGAGCAGGCGGACATTAATCTCGGCTACACCGAGATCCGCTCTCCAATCGACGGTCGGATCGGACTCGAAAGGTTCACCAAGGGCAATCTCGTGCAGCCCTCCTCGGGAACGCTGGCAACGATCGTCAGCCAGGACCCCGTCTACGTCATCTTCCAGGTCAGCCAGCGCAATCTTCTCGACTACTATCGGCGCCGCGCCGCCGATCCCGACAAGAACACGCATGTCAACATCCGCATCAAGCTGCCCAACGGCAGCATCTATCCCCATCCCGGACTGAGCGACTTCCTCGACGTCCAGGTCGACCCGACGACGGATACGGTTGCCGTGCGGGCGACAGTGCCGAATCCGGATGGCCTGCTCATCCCCGGTGGGGTGGTCAGCGTCACCGTCGAGCGAGGGGTGCCGAAGTCGGCGCTGACGGTTCCGCAATCCGCAGTCCTGCTCGATCAAGCCGGCCGCTACGTGCTCGTGGTCGACGCGGCCAAGAAGGTCGAGCAGCGCCGCATAACGACCGGCGCCGAGCAGGGCCGCGACATCGTGGTGACCGACGGGCTCAAGGAGGGAGAGCAAATCATCGTCGAGGGCATTCAGAAGGTCCGTCCCGGCCAAGTCGTGACGACAACCGTCGTGCCGGGGACCTGATGCTTTCCGGCATTTTCATCGAGCGGCCGCGGCTCGCCATCGTCATCGCCATCGTCATCACGCTTGCCGGCGTCATCGCCATTTTCGCGATTCCCATCGCGCAGTTTCCAGACATCGTGCCGCCGCAGGTCACGCTCAACGCGAGTTATCCGGGGGCCGATGCCGAAGTGGTGGAGACGACGGTGGCGCAACCGATCGAGCAGCAAGTCAACGGCATCGACAACGCGCTCTATTATCAGTCCGCCAGCGCCGCGGACGGCAGCTACATCCTGACGGTGACCTTCGCGCTCGGCACGGATCCCGACATCAACACCGTCAACGTGCAGAACCGCGCCAGTCTCGCGATTCCGCAGTTGCCGGCGGAGGTCTCGCGCAACGGCCTCACCATCCGCAAGAAATCCGCCGCGCTGCTGCAGGTGATCAGCTTCTATTCGCCGAACAGCACCTACGATGCCGTTTATCTGAGCAACTACGCGACGATCAACGTCATCGATCCATTGGCGCGGATCAAAGGCGTCGGGCAGGCAACGCTGTTCGGGCCGCTCGACTATTCGTTGCGCGTCTGGCTCGACCCCGACCGGCTGACCGAGCTCAATCTGACACCGAACGACGTCATCGCCGCGGTTTCAAATCAAAACATTCAGGCAGCGCTGGGCCGCGTCGGCGCGGCGCCGATCACGACCCAGCAGCAGGTCCAAATCAACATCAAAACCAAGGGGCGGCTCACGCAACCGGAGGAATTCGCCGCCATCGTTCTGCGCGCCAATCCCGATGGCTCGGTGATCCGCATAAAGGACGTTGCGCGGGTGGAAATGAGCGCAAAGTCGCAGGACCGCTATAGCCGCTTCAACGGCGCGCCGGCCGCGGCGATCGGCATCTATCAGACCCCCGGATCCAATGCCGTCGAAGTGGCGCGCCACGTGCGTGAGACGTTGAGCGAGCTCGAGAAGCGCTTCCCCAACGACCTGGCTTACACCGTGTTCTGGGATTCAACCGTGTTCGTGACGGAGACGATCAAGGAGGTGATTCGCACGCTCGGCATCGCGATCGTGCTCGTGGGCGTGGTGGTGTTCTTGTTCCTCGGCAGGTGGCGAACGACGCTGATCCCGCTCGTTGCCGTGCCGGTGTCGATCGTCGGCACCTTCGCCGTGATGCTCCTCATCGGCTATTCCGCCAATACCGTCTCGCTGCTTGCCCTCGTGCTCGCCATCGGCATCGTGGTCGACGACGCCATCGTCGTGGTCGAGAACGTCGAGCGGGTGATCGAGGAGAATCCGCAGCTTCCCGTACCGGAGGCCTGCAAGAGAGCGATGGCCGAGATCACCGGCCCGATTATCGCCATCACGCTCGTCTTGCTCTCGGTGTTCGTGCCGGTGGCCTTCATCCCCGGGATAAGCGGGCAGCTCTTCCGCCAGTTTGCGGTGGCGGTCTCGGTCGCCATGCTGATTTCCGCCGCCAACGCGCTGACCTTGAGTCCGGCGCTTTGTGGGGTGCTGCTCACGCACGGTCAGAAGGCGAGCGGTCCGATGCGCTACGTGCTGCGCGCGATCGACCGCACCCGCGACGGCTATGTATGGGTGGTGCGCCGTTTCGTGCGCGTGGCGATCGTCGGCACCGTGGTGGTCGCCGGGACGGTTGCGGCCTCGGCGTTGCTGTTCAGCCTGACCCCGCAGAGCTTCTTGCCGGACGAGGACCAGGGGGCGATTTTCGCGACGCTGCGTCTTCCGGAGGGCGTTTCGCTGAACCGCACCGAGGCGGTGGTCAAGCAGGTCGAAGGCCTCGTGCGGCCGATCGCGGGCGTGCAAGGCGTGCTCTCGGTGGTCGGGCTCAATTTCATCGATTACGTCCCCTCCTCGAACCAGGCCTTCTTCGTCATTCGGCTCAAGCCTTACGATGAGCGCACCGATCCGGCGCAGAGGGTCGGGGCCATCATTGCGCAGCTGCGGCCGCAAATGTCGGCCATCCAGGGCGCGGTTGCGTTCCCGTTCAACCTGCCTCCCATTCTCGGCCTCGGCAGCACCGGCGGTTTCCAATACGCGCTGGAGGCGCTGCAGGGCCAATCGCCCTCCGACGTCGCGGCGGCGCTGCGCGGCCTGGTGGTGGCGGCGAATGCCGAGCCCGAGCTCGCCGGCGTCTACAGCACCTATGCTGCCGACACGCCGCAGATCTATCTCGACGTCGACCGCGACAAGGCGCAGGTGCTCGGAGTGAAGATCACCGATATCTTCAACGCCCTCCAGTCGACGCTGGGCAGCTTCTACGTCAACGACTTCAACGTGTTCGGCCGCACCTGGCAGGTCAACGTGCAGGCCGAGACGCCGTTTCGCGACAATATCGAGGACATCTACGAGATTTATGTCCGCAACGCCCAGGGCGGAATGGTGCCGATGCGGGCGCTCGCCGACGCCAAGCTCGTGCAAGGGCCGCAGACGCTCGTGCGCTACAATGGATTCCGCGCGGCAATCGTCAACGGCGCGGCCAAACCCGGCTATAGCTCCGGCCAGGCGCTCGCAGCGATGGAGCGCGTCTCCGCCGCGACGCTGCCCCCAGGCTACAACTTCGAATGGACCGGAACCGCGCTGCAGGAAAAACTGGCAGGCGGACGCACCGGGATCGTCCTCGGATTGGCCATCCTGTTCGCGTATCTGTTTCTCGTCGCCCTCTACGAGAGCTGGAATATCCCGATCCCCGCTTTGTTGTCGGTCAGCGTCGCAATCCTCGGCGCGATCGTCGCCATCCTGGTAGCGCGGCTGAGCTTCGACGTCTACGCCCAGATCGGGCTCGTGGTGCTGATCGCGCTCGCCGCCAAGAACGGCATTCTGATCGTCGCGTTCGCGGTGGAACAGCGCGAGCTCGGCAAGGACATTCGCGCCGCTGCCATCGAAGCAGCCGGCCTGCGGTTTCGCCCGGTGATGATGACGAGCTTCGCGTTCATCCTTGGTCTCGTCCCGCTGGTTATCGCCCAGGGCGCCGGCGCCGTGACCCGCCAAGCGGTGGGCACGCCGGTGTTCGGCGGCATGCTTGCCGCGTCGCTATTCGGGATATTCATCATTCCTCTGCTCTACATCACCGCGGAAGGTCTGCGCGAGCGGGCCTCGCGGCGGAAAAAGAAGTGAGCTCGAGCAGGCTGCGCAAACGTATCTGCATGCGCAGCAGCACATCAGAGACATGAGGTCGAGATGTCCTACGCGTGCTATGACACGGCTTAACTCCATAGTGTGGTTCCAAATTTTGAGTTGGAGAGATGATGCCTGAGGCCAATCTCGTCGGCGGCTCCGAGCGCGATCGCGAGCAAATCTTGCAACTGCACGCCGACTACATCGACGCCAACGCCCGCTTCGATTGGGGAAAGCTCGAGCCGATCTGGAGTCCGGCGCCCGAGGCGGTGTTCTTCAACCTCAATGGGCACACTTACAAGGGGCGCGAGCATTGGGTCCGGCTGTGGAAATTCTACGGGCAAAACGTGCAGTCGAGCTACTGGACCCCGTTCGACCTCGGCGGCGTCGTGTCCGACGACATGGCCGTGGTCTGGTGTCATCGCCGCACCAAACGCCATTGGACCGGCGCGGCGCCGCCGCCCAAGGACATCCACTACGGCGGCGCCGAGTTCATCACCCGCTCGACCATGGTGTTCCGCAAGGAAGCCGGCGGCTGGCGCGTGGTGCACGCCCATTTTTCCGAAGCAAGCTCGGGCGAGCGCCCCGGCGGCGTGTGACGCGTTATACGAATCACGAGCGTCGGGGGGATGGGTGTGGCCGAGCTGCCGAAACTGAGCGTGCGTCTGTCCGGCGCGGTCGATCCCCGCCGTTGCGTCGACATTGCCAACATCGCCGAGGCGAACGGATTTCACTCGCTATGGTTCGCCGAGAACGCGTTCAATCGCGGCGTGCTGCCGGCGGCGTCGGCATGCGCGGCGGCGACCCGCCGGATCGGCATCGGCATCGGCGTGTTCAATCCCTACAACCGGCATCCCACGCTGATGGCGATGGAGATCGGCGCGCTCGACGAATTGGCGCAAGGCCGCGCGCGGCTCGCGATCGGTTCCGGCATCGCGGCGGCAACCGAGCGCCTCGGCGTGAGCACCGATCGCCCGCTCGCGGCAGTGCGCGACGCGATCACCATCGTGCGTGCCATGCTCAAGGGCGAGGAGGTGAACTATGCGGGAGGCGTGTTCTCCGCCCACAAGGTCAAGCTCGAATACCGGGCGCTCCGGCCCGACATGCCGCTGCTGATGGCGGCGAGAGGGGAGCAGGCGCTCGCGCTGTGCGGCAAGATCGCCGACGGATTGATGATCTCGAACATGTGCCCGGCGGAGTTCACGCAGGCGGCGGTGCGCGCGGTGCACGCCTCCGCGCGGCAGGCGCGGCGGCCGGCGCCGGCCGAGGTCGTGCAATACATTCCATGTGCGGTCCGGCTCGACCGTGCCGAGGCCTACGGCCTCGCCAAGGCGGCGATCGGCGAGATGCTGCCATCCTTCTGGGCGCTCGGTCAGCGGGTGCCTTCGGCCAAGGCGGCATTGCTGCAGGCGGCGGGGTTGTCGGAGGCCGATTTCGCCGCCGCCATCCGCCGCCTGCACGCGGGCGAGCACCCGGCGCAGGCGCTCGATGAGCGCTTCGCGCAAGCCTTCGCCATCGCCGGTACCGCCGAGGACGCGCTCGCCCAGGCTCGCCGTTACGGCGAGGCCGGCGCGAGCGAGCTCGTGCTCACCTTCGCCGGCCGGCGGGCGGAAGCGGACATGCAATATCTGGCGAATGCCGCGCGCCGCAACGGCTGAAACAACCGCCAAATTGGAGGCGTCCGCAATCTTTCCAAAAATTCCGTCGGGACGCGGTTGGGCCGGACTCACTACACGAAACAAATCATGGCGATGCCAACCTGATCGCGGATTTGATCAGCGCACGTTCGAAAGCTCGCGCTGACGATCGCGCCCGCGTCGCCACGGGCTCGTCTCGCTCGCAACGCGGGCGAAGGTCGCGATGATGCGCGCGCCTGCCCGCATGGTCCCCACGAGACTTCCCGCCACCTTCGAATTGCCGCCGCGCCGCCGACGATAGTCGACCGCAATCTCCAGGATGCGCAGCCCCGCTCGCGCCGCGCGCATCTGCATTTCGAGATTCCATCCATAGGTGAGCTCGCGCATGGCGAGCTTGAGCAGGGCGTCACGCCGGATCGCCCGCAGCGCGCACATATCGGTGTAGCCCACGCCGTAAAGGAGCCGCATGCCCCAACCGGCCAGGCGGCCGGCGGCGAGCTGGTGCCAGGCGATGCTCCCCTCCTCGCGCTTGCCGCGCGCGCGCGATCCGAGCACGAAATCGCAGCCGCCGGACCGGATCGGCTCGACCAGCGCGGCGATGCTGCGCGGGTCGTCGGCGCCGTCGCCGTCCATGAACACCACGATGTCGGCGTCCTCGGCCGCCATGGTCGCAGCGAGGCACGCCCGGCCATAGCCGCGCCCGGCATCGATGACGTCCGCACCCGCGGCTTTGGCCCGTGCCGCGGTGGCGTCGCGACTGCCGCCGTCCGCCACGATGACGCGGGATACGATCGCACGCGGGATGCTGCGCACCACCTCCGCGATCGACTGCTCCTCATCGAGTGTCGGTATCACGACGACGATACGACTTGCCGCGGCTTCGCGCGCAGCACCATTGCCGGGAGCTGCGTCGGTCATTCAAAGGCTCCAGCGCAGGCCGCAGTTTGCGCAGGTGGCGGGCGGCTTGTCCGACAGCAGCGCTTCGCGAAACGAAGTGTAGGCCGCGCCGTTCCAAATCTCTTGCAGCGTCTGCTGGGTGGCATCGCCCAACGTGTAGTGTTCGTAGCCGTGCTGCGAGAACGGCGCGATGCAGCACGGCAGCGCCCGGCCATTGGCGGTGAAATACATCACGGTCCAGGGTCGCCGGCACAGCGTCCAGGGCGAGCCGTGGTCATCCCGCTTGAGGCTCATGCCCGGCTCCGAGGCGGCGCCGGAGGCGCCGAAGGTGATGCCGTAAGCGCGCGCGAGCTCGGTCGCGGCCTCGAGATGGGCCGCATCCTCGCGCGTCATCTGCTCGTAGAGGGCCTGGTCGGGGCGGGCGAGGCCGATGGCGTCATTGTCGAAAAACACCAGGCGCTGCAGATAGACTTCGCGCACGCCGATCTCCGCGGCGAGGCGCACGAAGGCCGGCAGCTCGGCGATCGTTTCCTTGAGGCCCGTGAGCCAAGCCGACACGCGCGGCAAATCCTTGCCTTCACGTTCCTGCAGTTCGCGGAAGGCACGGACGTTCCTGAGGATGCGGCCGAAGTAATCCTTGCCGCGCACGGCCAGAAAGGACTTCGCGTTCGAGGCATCGAGCGAGACGCGAAGCTCGTCGAGGCGCGCCTCGATCAACGCGCGGCCGTTCCTCTCGGTGAGGAGAGTGCCATTGGTGTTGAAGAGCACGTAGGTGCCGCGATCCTTGAGATAGCGCACCATCCTCGGCAGGTTTCTCACCAGCATCGGTTCGCCGACGCCGTGCAAGACCGCGCGTTGGACATTCGGAATCTGGTCGACGATCGAGGTGAAGAGCCGCCAGCTCATGTCGGCGGGCGGCTCCAGCTCCGCGTAGGTGCGCGGACAAGTCGTGCACAAGAGGTTGCAGCGGTTCGTGGTCTCGAGATAGACGCAGACCGGCTGCCGCGGTGCGTGCCCGCTGCGCCGCTCGTCGACGCTTTCGAAATAGCGCCGGGGATCGACCTTGACCTCAGGCGAGGGCTGCATCGGCATGGGGCTCCTGGGCCTTGCGTCGGCGGCGCCGCCACGCAAATTCAGATGCGAGAATGAGAACGCAGGGGACGTAGATCGGCAGCGCTTCCCACAGGGTCGGAGGCCAGTGCGCGAAATAAAGCAAGCTCACGGCGCAGGTGAGATAGATCACGCCGACGACCGGGTAGAAACACAGAAACGGCACCAGCCAGGCGAAGTACCAGGCGTAATGCGGCGCAAGCAGGAGAGTAAAAGCGACGGCGAGCAGCATGGCGCCGGCGAGATCGGCGTGTGCTCTTTGCGGGCGGAACACGACGACAAGGGCGAGCACCGTCATGACCAGCGTCGCCGCAGCGAGGTAGAATGAAAATGTCCACTCCGGCAGCGAGACGAAGGCGCCGATGAGCTGCCACCAGAAAATTCCCGTGCCCCGGTCCAAGCCCTCTTCGCTGAGATAGCCGCCGAGAAATCCGAACACTTTCGTGCCGGCGCCGATGTAAGGCAGATAGAGCGCGGCGACCGTGACGACAAAGGCGAGGGGGAGGCGCCAGTCCCAACGCTTATAAAGCGCGGGACCGGTCACGACGGGAAAATACTTGACCAGTGCGCAGGCACCGAGGGCGACGCCGGCGAGGATCGGGGAGCGCCGTTCCGTGGCCAGGAAAGCCAGCAGCAGAAAGGCAATGGCCACGATGTCGACATGGCCGCTGCGGGCAAACTCCCACAGCGGCAAAGGGTGCCAAGCGTAAAGCAGGATTCGCGACCGCGGCAGGCCGCGCAGCGCGAGCAATTGCAGCATCGCCCAGACCGCAAGCCCTTCGAACGCCACCATGGCGGCCCTCATGGCGATCGGCGCCTCGGATATGCGCGTGATCAGATAGAAGACGACCTGCGAGGTCGGCGGGTACATCGTCGGGGCATAGTCGGCTCGATTCATAAAGGGATAAATCGCGTCGTCGCGCAGGCTCGAGAGCGCCGCGTCGTTCGGCACGTAAAGATATGGATTGATGCCGGCGGCTTGCACGCGGCCGTCCCAGACGTAGCGGAAGAGGTCGGTCGAAACCGGCGTTCCGGGCAGGAGCAGGCAGCGCATGGCAACGCCGACGATGAGAATGGTCGCGAGCGCGCGGCCGCTGCCGGCATCGTCCGGCCTTCCCCGGAGCACGAGCCATGCCGCGATGGCATAGGGCGCGCACTGAAGCACAAGCACGACGCCGACGTTGGGGTCGTCGAATTGCGTAACCGCGATTGCGCCGGCGGCCGAAAGCACGAGCAGGCATCCGCCGAGCGCCAAAAGCGGCCAATCGAGCCCGGTGACGCGCCTCACTCCGCAGCCCCCCTCAATGCGCTGAAGGCCAAACGCTCCTCGAGGTCCGAGGCGTCGATCAGCGATTGGATCAACGCGCGCGTGTGCCGCGGTTGCGCAGGACAAAGATCCGGCGCGAAGGATTGACCCTCGAACAGTTCCGCCCGCAGCATTTTCAACGCCGCGAGGTCGTCGACGTCATACCACGTCGGCAGCATATGCACGGGCAGCTTCAGTTCGGCGGCTCGCTCGAGCGTCTGCTGCGCCACGCGTTCCGTGCTCCAGGCAATGTCCTCAAACAGACGGTGGTGCTTCGCCTTCAGCCCGAGCAAGTAGTAGCCGCCATCGACGGCGGGTCCGAACACCGCCCGGTCGCCGGGCCGCGCAAGCACGTGGGCGGTCTCGACCAGAAGCGAGGTGGGCAGCGTGGGACTGTCGGAATTGAGAACCACCGCGAAGCGATGGCCGCGCTCCAGGAGCTGCGCAATCGTGTAATCGAGGCATTCACCCAGAGTCGGGTAGCAGGCCTCGATCAGCGCGATCTCGCGCGGCAGATTCTCTTGAAAGAAGGCCCGCGCGTGAGCCGGACCGTACGCAACGTAGCCGGCGATCGAGGCCTGAGCGGAGGCGGCGAGAATGTTATCGGCGATATCGCGCAGGAATGCCGTGTTGCATTGCGCCGCTTCTTCGAATGTCAGAGGAGGAACCAAGCGGGTCTTGGTGCGTCCCGCGATCGACGCCTTGGCCATCACGGCGATCCCGCAGGTCGGGATTGCGGCCTTGTCGGTCTCAGCGACGGCGGTTCGCATGACCCCTCCCATGCCGCGCCACCCGTCAACCTATCCTCGGTCGGTGCGGCGGGATAGGAAAAAGCAATTCATGCCGCCTGGCCAGTCTGTTGATCGGGGCAAAGGCCGCCAGCGGCGGTCCGCTCACGGACACGTGAACGCGGGTTCGCGCACTTGGTTCCACTGCTTACGCAGTTTGAGGCAATACCGCGCGGGTCAGGAAGTGACGCAGCCATCAAATTTCGCTCGCGTAAGGCGGCCGAATTTCCGGCGTTGCCGCGGCTGAACGCACGGCATTGCCGGTAGATGGCGGTTGGACCGCACATTAGGATCGGCTAGTACGGAATCCGCCGGGTCGCACCGAACAAGCTGCACGCGAGCGCAGTACCGGAGGCAAACATGTTGGATGTCTCGAAATCCAAGCACAGTGCGGATGCACAAGAACGGCCTGCATCGGAAGCTAATCCAGCGCGGCGGCTCCAGATCGTGCTCGTGTTCCAAGGCGGCGGCGCGCTCGGCGCCTACCAGGCGGGTGTCTATCAGGCGCTCCACGAAACCGGGATCGAGCCGGATTGGATCATCGGCACGTCGATCGGCGCCATCAACGCCAGCCTGATCGCCGGCAACGAGCCCGAGAATCGCCTCGACCGGCTGGAGGAATTCTGGCGCCGGATGAAGCGCGAGGAATTCTGGGGTTTGGCGAACTGGCCGGGGCTCGCCGATACCGCATCCTATTGGTCGACCCTGCTCGCCGGCATTCCGGGCTTTTTCAAACCCAATCCGCTGGCCCTTCTCGGCGCGCACTATCCGCTCGGACGGGACAGCGCCGGCTTCTACTCGACCGCACCACTGGCGAAGACGCTCACCGAGCTCGTCGACTTTGCGCTCATCGAGCGCTGCACGCCGCGGCTTACCGTCGGCGCGGCGCATGTGCGCACGAGCGAGATGCGCTACTTCGACAGTCGCGAGAGCGCCATCACGGTCGAGCATGTGATGGCGTCAGGCGCGCTGCCGCCGGCCTTTCCGGCCGTGCGCATCGATGGCGAACTCTATTGGGATGGCGGAATCCTCTCCAACACGCCGACCGAGGCGATCTTCGACGACGACCCGCGCCGCGACTCCCTCATTTTTGCCGTGCACATGTGGAACCCGACGGGACCGGAGCCGGAGAGCATCTGGGAGGTGCTTCACCGCCAGAAGGACATTCAATATTCGAGCCGCGTCGCGAGTCATATTGCGAAACAACGTCAGGTCCACAAGCTGCGCCACGTGGTCTCGGAGCTCGTCAAATTGATGCCCGACGACGTCCGCAATCGTGCGGTCGTCAAGGATCTAGCCCAGTACGGTTGCCTCACGCGCATGCACGTCGTGCAGCTCCTCGCCCCTCGGTTGGACAATGAAAACCACACCAAGGACATCGATTTCAGCCCGGCCGGGATTAGCCTTCGCTGGGAGGCGGGCTATGCCGACACCAGGCGCGCGCTGCAGCGGAAGCCGTGGAACGACGCGTGCGACCCGCTGGAAGGGGTCATCCTGCATCAGCTGGAGCGCGATCTCGCGCCTGCGGCCGGATGATGGCTTGCGGACTCTCGGCGCCTCACCGCGCAGACTTGAACCGCGCAGACTTGGCCCGACGCGCAGACTTGGCCCGACGCCTCGATCGCTGAGAACGAATCTCGGCGCGTTTCTTGGCGCAAGCCCTGCACCTGCAACCCACGGCCTTGATGAAGGAGTCGAAATAATCGCGGCCATAGTGATACGTGATCTCGTCACCGGGCTTGATATTCTTGATCGCCCGGATCTTGATCATGTGTTTCACGAAATAGGCTTCGGCATTCGGTCGGCAGGAATGATTGATGTAGCGTGCGCGGTTCCGGCGGTTGGAGCCGTCGATGGTCCAGCGCGCGTTGACCTCGAACATGTAGCGGGTATCGAGCTCGTCGGCGGCGTCGCTGCGAATCTTCCTGCCGCTGTAGCGAACGATGAATTGCCCCTTCTTGATTGCGACACGGGCGAAGAGACCCAGCCCAGCTTTGGATCGGCTGATCCGAAGGTGACGCGACGGTGACAGTTTCGCGGGCATGAGATTATGATATGTCCCCCAAGGCCGATCGGTTTGCGAAGCGGATCAGCAGTGCAGCGCCTGGCCCACTCACAATTCGAGCGCGACGACGCTTGCGAGCGATGGTGTGAATCAGTCCGTGCGCGCGAGAATACCGGCAAGCCGTGACGGCGCAAGGCAATATATGAGGCATTGCGATCCGCACCGCTGCGCCTGTAACTAGCGCCTTCGATGCAAACATACGACGTCGTCATCATTGGTGGCGGGCACAATGGGCTGACTTGCGCCGCCTACCTCGGCATGGCGGGCCTGAAAGTCAAGGTCCTCGAGCGACGGTCGATGGTGGGCGGCGCGGCGGTCACGGAAGAGTTTTGCCCAGGGTTCCGAAACTCGATCGCGGCCTATACCGTAAGCCTGTTGAACCCCAAGATCATCGCCGACCTTCGCCTCTTCGAGCATGGGCTGAAGATTGTCGAGCGTCGCGCGCAAAATTTCCTTCCCACCTTGGACGGCCGCTATCTGCTCGCGGCCGAGGGTCGCACCAAACACAGTATCGCGAAGTTCAGTGCTGGCGATGCGGAACGATATGACGCCTTCAACCGGGCGCTCGACGCGAGTGCCGATGTGCTGCGCGAGCTGGTCCTGCAGCCGCCGCCGAACCTCACCAACGGAACAAAGCTGGCAGCGTTGCGAGAAGCGCTCAGAGCTGGTCGGATCGGCAACCGACTTCGCCGGCTCCCGGCGGAAAATCTGCGCACCCTGCTCGAGCTGCTGACCAAATCGGCCGCCGATTATCTCGATGCCTGGTTCGGGGGCGAACTCGTGAAGGCCTGGCTGGGCTTCGATGCCATCGTCGGGAACTATGCAAGTCCGTACACGCCCGGTACCGCCTACGTTCTGTTGCACCACGCCTTCGGCGAGGTGAACGGGAAGAAGCGTGTTTGGGGTCACGCCATCGGCGGAATGGGCGCGATCACCCAAGCCATGGCGCGCGCTGCGGCCGGACATGGCGTGGAAATCGAGACCGACGCGCCCGTTCGCGAGGTCTTGATCGAGAAAGGAAGCGCCGTCGGCGTCGTGCTCGAGGACGGACGCCTCGTGCGCGGCGGCGCGGTCGCCGCCAACGTCAATCCCAAGCTCCTTTATACTGCGATGATCCCGCCGGACGCGCTCGACCCGGCCTTTCTTCGGCGCATGCAGGGGTGGCGCTGCGCCTCGGGCACGTTCCGGATCAACGTGGCGCTCTCGGAGCTGCCGAGCTTCACGGCGCTGCCTGGACGCGATTGCGGCGATCACCACACCGCGGGGATCATTCTCGGGCCGAGCCTCGGCTACATGGATCGCGCCTATTGCGACGCGCGAACGCTCGGATGGAGCCGCGAGCCCATCATCGAGATGGTCATCCCGTCGACCTTGGATGACACGCTGGCCCCCGCGGGGAGCCACGTCGCAAGCCTCTTCTGCCAACACGTGGCGCCGCAATTGCCGGCCGGGCGATCATGGAACGATCATCGCGCGACGGTGGCCGATCTGATGATCGAAACCGTCGATCGCTACGCGCCGGGGTTCAAGGCGAGCGTCATCGGCCGTCAGGTCTTGAGTCCCTTTGATCTGGAGCAGGTGTTCGGGCTGACCGGCGGAGATATTTTTCACGGGGCATTGACGCTCGATCAGCTGTTCTGGGCCCGCCCCGCGGTCGGCTATGCCGACTATCGGGGACCCTTGAAGGGACTCTACCACTGCGGATCCGGAGCGCATCCGGGCGGAGGCGTCACCGGAGCTCCCGGTCACAATGCTGCGCGTGCGATCATCGCCGATCGGCGCTGGCGGTTGTGGTTTTCGCGCTAATCGTCGGCGACGAAACCGGATGCCTTCACGATCGGGGCCCAGCGCGCCAGATCAGCCCTGACCGTGGCGGCGAATTGCGCCGGCGTCTGGAACGCGGTGGTGTTGCCGACCTTGGCCAGATTCTCGATCATGTGCGAAGATTTCGCCGCTTCGGCGATGGCCGCATTCAGCGCGTCGACGATGTCCGCCGGCGTCTTCGCCGGCACGAACACGCCCAGCCACGATTCCACCACCACCTGATAGCCGGCCTCGGCCATGGTCGGGACGTCGGGCAGGAACGACGAGCGCTGCGAACCCGTCACCGCCAGAATTCGCAACGTTCCCGATTTGGCGAAGGGCAGGCTTTCGCTGATCGGATTGACACTCGCCGGCACGTGACCGCCGAGCAGATCTTGCAGCGCCGGCGCCCCGCCGCGGTAATGCACGGGGGTCATCGCGACCCCGGCCGCGTTGGCAAACATCATGCCGACGAAATGCGGCGTGCCACCGGCCGCCGTGGTTGCGTACGAAGCCTTGCCGGGGTTCGCTTTGCACCATTGCGCGAACTCGGCCAAGGTCTTCACGCTCTCCGATACCGCCGGACCGACATTGTAGGTCAGCATCGACTTCGCCGCCGGCGACACCGCGATGAAGTCCCGCAGCGGGTCGTAGCTCAGCGAGCGGAAACTGTGCGGGTAGACCGTCATCGGAAAGTCCGGCGTGAACAGCATCACGCTTCCGTCGGGCTCCGCGTTCTTCACGTACTCGACCGCGATGCGCGCGGCGGCGCCCGGCTTGTTTTCAACCAGCACCGTGGACGCGTAGGGACCGCGCAGCCCGTCCGCGAGGATGCGTGCAATGACGTCGGTGCCGCCGCCCGCCGGAAAGCCGACGATCACGTGGGCCGGTTTCTTGGTCGCCTGCGCGAACGCGCGCGGGACGAAGCGCGCGCTGGAAGAAAGCAGCCCTGCGGTCGAGGCGGCGAGCAAGTGACGACGCGTGAGCATTGCGGGCTTCTGTCGTTGCAGCGGGCGATTTATGTGCCTCGAAGCTTACGTCGCCCGCCATTCGCAGTCGAGCGCAGGGGCCGTCTTCGACATCGGTCAACGGTCATTCGCGCGCCGGCAGCATGGTCCGCAGCCGATCGGCCGATGCCGACAATTCTGCGAGTGCGGCTTGGCGCGCCTTCTCTTTGAATCGTCCGATCAGACCCGAGATCGCGAGCGCGCCGCGGAACTCACCGGCGAGGTCGAAAACGGGGACGGCGACGGCGGCCACCTGGGGATCGCGCTCGCCCAGCGATATGTCATAGCCGCGCTGCTGCACCGCCTTCGCCTTCGGGCCTTTGGCATCATTGGAGAAGGCGAGCAGCACATGGGCGCTGGCGCCGGCATTGAGCGGCAGCTCGGCGCCCTCGTCGAGGTGGTGGCGCGCGGATTGCGGCGAATTGTGCCGAAACAGGCACACACGGGACTGACCCTCACGGATATAGAAGGACGCCGTCTCGCCGGTCGCCTCCACCAGGCTGCGCAGCTCCGGCCTGATCGCCTCGCCGAGATTGAACCCGGCCCGGTAGATCGATCCCAATCGCCAGAGCGCCGGGCCGAGCCGGAACACGCCGCGCTCGTCGCGAATGAGATAGCCGAGCCGCTCCAGCGAGCCGGCGAGGCGCAGGATCGTGCTCTTGTAGAAGCCCGTTGCCGACGCGATCTCGCCGAGCGTCATCGCCGGCTTGTCAGCATGGAACGCGTTGAGCACGGCAAGCGCGCGTTCGACCGCCTCGACCTTATCTTTGCTCATTCCCGGTCACCCGCTCAGTTGCCCGATTCGGAAACATAGTAGAACGCTGTTGCGCTGTACAGAATGTTATGCTAAGCAGAAAGATATTCTGCTGCACAGAACAGGCTGGTGCAGGAATGGCTGGACTTCTCGCGGCGACGCGGGTGCTCGATCTGACCAACGTGCTTGCCGGCCCGTTCTGCTGCTATCAACTGGCGCAGCTCGGCGCCGAAGTGATCAAGGTCGAAGTGCCCGGCTCCGGCGACCTCGCGCGCCAGCTTGGCGCCGATCCCGCACTCAATCGCCGCGGCATGGGGGCGTCGTTCCTGGCGCAAAACGCGGGCAAGCGCTCGCTCACGCTGAATTTGAAATCACCCAAGGGCCGCGCGGCCTTCTCTCGGCTGGTCGCCACCGCCGACGTCGTAGTCGAAAATTTTCGTCCCGGCGTGATGGAGCGGTTGGGGCTCGGCTACGCCGCGCTCAAAGCGGTCAAGAGCGACATTGTGTATTGCGCGATCTCCGGCTTCGGCCAGGACGGACCGCTCCGGTTCAACCCCGCTTACGATCAGATCATCCAAGGGCTGTGCGGGGTGATGAGCGTCACCGGCGACGCGCAATCGGCGCCGTTGCGGGTCGGCTATCCGGTCGCCGATACGATGGGCGGCATGACCGCCGCGTTCGCCATTGCCGCGGCGCTCGTTCGCCGCGAGCGGACGGGGGAGGGGGAATTCATCGACGTCTCCATGCTGGAAGCCTCGCTCGTGGCCATGGGCTGGGCGGTTTCGAATTGGCTGATCGCGGCCGTGCGACCCGAACCCATGGGCAACGAGAACATGACGGCGAGCCCCTCGGGCACGTTCCGAACCGGCAAGGGACTTCTGAACATCGCCGCGAACAAGCAGGAGCAATTCGAGACGTTGTGCCGGTTGATCGGCCGTGGTGAGCTTACCGCCGATCCGCGCTTCGCCGGGCGCGAGGATCGCAAGCGCCGTCGATTCGAATTGAAGGCCGAGATCGAGCAGGCGCTCGCGGTGAGATCGGCGCAGGAATGGTCGGCGCTCCTCAACAAGAGCGGCGTTCCCGCCGGCGAAGTGCTCGACGTGCCCTCCGTGCTCGAGCATCCGCAGGTCGTCGAGCGAGAACTGCTCAAGACCTTCGACTGCGTGCCCGCGGTCGATCGTCCGGTCCGCGTCGTGCGGTCGGGCTTCCGGCTGGCAAGCGGGGATCCAAAACCGGCGTCGCCGCCGCCGGCGCTCGGCGCCGATACCGGCGATCTCCTGGCCGAACTTGGATTTTCCAAGCGCGAGATCGACGAGCTCGCGCGCGACGGCGCCATATGAGCAGCAGCAACATGCCCGCGACCCACAACCCCACGACCCCGCAGGATTGGTGGTCGACTGCGATCATCGACATGAAGCCGGGCATGATCCGCTATCGCGGCTACGCGATCGAGGACCTGATCGGCCGCATCAGCTTTGCCGAGATGGTCTATCTCATGACCCGTGGCGAGCTTCCCGATCCCGCCGCCGCCAAGTTGCTGGAAGCCGCGCTGGTCGCGGCGGTCGACCACGGCCCACAGGCCCCCTCGATCGCGGCGGCCAGAATGGCGATCACCTGCGGGGTCGGCATCAACAATGCCATGGCGTCGGCCATCAACATGCTTGGCGACGTCCACGGCGGAGCCGGCGAGCAATGCGTCACGCTCTATAATGCCATCGCCGCGCGCATGGGCGGCGGTCCGGTCAGCCAAGCGCGGCTGGCGCAAGCCGTCAGCGCCGAAATGAAGGCGCTGGCCGAAGCGGGTAGGCGGCATGTGCCCGGCTTCGGGCACCGCTTTCATCCCCGCGATCCGCGTGCGCCGCGCCTGCTCGAAATGGTCGAGGCCGCCGCCGCCGGTGGCGCCGTGAGCGGGCGCTTCGCCGCGATAGGGCGTGCGCTCGAGGCGCAGCTCGCGGCCGAGAAAGGACGACCCGTCCCCATGAATATCGACGGCGCGACCGGCGTGGTCTTCGCGGAGCTCGGCTTTGCACCCGCTCTTTGCCGGGGACTGTTCGTATTGTCTCGGTCGGTCGGCGCGTTGGCCCACGCTTTCGAGGAGATGCAGTCAGGCGAGCGCAACAAAGGACCAATCCCGCGCCATCTGATTTGGACCTATACTGGCCCGCCTGCGCGCAAGCTTCCCGGAGCGTAGCGGCTCGACTTCGGCTACGTCTCCTGCTTTCGTATCGCATGCAACTAGGCGCCGGAGAGCGTCGATCAAATATCTCTTGGAAAGGAAACGCCATGCCGACCCGCCGTGATCTTCTGCGTAGCGCTGCGCTCGTTCCTGCCGCCGCTTTGCCGTTGCCGCTCGCGAGCATCGACGCGGCGCTCGCCCAGGCAGTCGATTTGCTCAAGCTCTTCGTCCCGGCGGCGCCGGGCGGCGGTTGGGATCAGACGGCGCGTACGATCGAGCAGGTGCTGCGTGCGACCGGCGCCGTGAAGGGCGTGCAGATCACCAATGTGGGAGGCGCGGGCGGGGCGGTCGGGCTTCCGCAATTCTTGAATCAGTGGAAGGGGCAGGGCAACGCGCTGATGGTGGCGGGCATGGTGATGGTCGGCGCGATCACCGCCAACAAGAGCCCGGTCAAGCTCGCGCAGGCGACCCCCATCGCCCGCCTGACCGGCGAATTTTTGGCGTTGGTGGTTCCGGCACCATCGCCCTTCACGAGCGCCAAGGACTTTGCGGCCGCGCTCAAAGCCGATCCCGCCAAAGTTCCCGTTGCCGGCGGCTCGGCCGGCGGCTCCGACCACATCCTCATCGGCATGATCGCCAAGGCGCTCGGCGTCGCGCCCACGAAGGTCAGCTACGTCGCTTTCGCCGGCGGCGGACCGGCGACCGCGGCACTGCTCGGCAACCAGGTTGCGGCCGGCATCTCCGGCTATGGCGAGTTCGCAGAACAGGTGAAAGCCGGGAAACTGCGGGTGATCGCCATATCGGCGGACAAACGCCAGGAAGACATCGCGGCGCCGACGCTCAAAGAGGAAGGCATCGACGTGGAGCTGTTCAACTGGCGGGGCGTGTTCGCTCCTCCCGGCGTCAACGACGCTCAACGCAAGGCCATGATCGCGCTGATGGAAAAAATGACGGCAACACCGCAATGGGCCGAGGCCTGCAAGATGCACGACTGGACGCAGATCACGCTTCTCGGCGACGATTACAAATCCTTCCTTGAGGTTGAGACGGCGCGGATCGAAGGCATCCTCAAAGAGCTCGGGCTTGCCTGACATGAGCAGCGGCACCCAGGAAGACGCGCCCCTGCGGCCGCGGCCGGCCGTCGGCGAAACGATCATCGGCGTCGGCGTGCTCGTGCTGGCGATCGTCATGTTTTGGCAGGCGATGTCGATCCCGGTATCGCCCCTCTACGCCAAGGTCGGACCGACCGTCGTTCCGATGATGACGGCGGCGGCTCTCGGATTGCTCGGTGTCCTCCTTCTGATCGACGCCTGGCAAGGCGGCTGGCAGACCGAGGAGGAGAAGAGCGCCACGCCCGATCGAGCGGCCCTGCTCTGGATCCTCGCCGGTCTCGTGCTCAACGTCGTCTTGATCGGTCCCGCAGGATTCACCATCGCTTCGACCATTCTGTTCGTCTGCGTGGCCCGCGGCTTCGGCTCCAAGGCGATCGTCCGCGACGCCTTGATCGGCGCGGCTTTCGCGCTCGTCGCCTATTTCGGCTTCGCCACGACGCTCGGCATCAATATCGGTTCCGGCTTGTTCGAGGCCACGATCGAACGGCTGATCGGCGTGGAGGGCGGCTGAGATGGATGCCTTCTCGCAACTTCTCAACGGCTTTGCGGTCGCGCTCACTCCGATGAATCTCCTGTGGTGCCTGGTGGGCACCACGCTGGGAACTGCGATCGGCGTCCTTCCCGGCCTCGGCCCGGCGCTGACCATTGCGCTGCTCTTGCCGATCACCTTCAAGGTCGAACCGACCGCGGCATTCATTCTTTTCGCCGGCATCTATTACGGCGCGATGTACGGCGGCTCGACCACGTCGATTCTGCTCAACACGCCGGGCGAGAGCGCCACCATCGTCACGGCGCTCGAGGGTCACAAGATGGCGCGTAACGGGCGCGCCGGCGCGGCGCTCGCGACCGCGGCCATCGGCTCGTTCGTCGCCGGCATGATCGGCACCCTCGGCATCACTTTCCTCGCGCCAGTGGTCGTGGATTGGGCGCTCAAGTTCGGGCCGGCCGATTATTTCTCCCTCATGGTGTTCGCCTTCGTGACGGTGTCGGCCGTGCTGGGCTCCTCGGCGGTGAGGGGACTAGCCGCGCTGTTCTTCGGCGTCTGGCTCGGGCTGATTGGCGTCGACCTGCAGACCGGCCAGGCGCGCTTTACCTTCGGTCTTCCGGAACTGCTCGACGGCATCAACGTCATCGTGGTGGCGGTCGGTCTGTTCGCGGTCGGGGAGACGCTCTACGTCGCTTCGCGCTACCGCTCCGGCAAGGACGAGATCATTCCGCTCTCGGGCTCGCTTTGGATGACGCGCGAGGAATGGAAGCGGTCGTGGAAACCGTGGCTACGCGGCGCCGCCATCGGCTTTCCCATCGGGGCCATGCCCGCGGGCGGCGCCGAGATCCCGACCTTTCTGAGCTACTACGTCGAGAAGAAGCTCTCCTCGAAACCGCAGGAGTTCGGCAAAGGCGCGATCGAAGGCGTCGCCGGCCCGGAAGCCGCCAACAACGCCTCGGCCGCGGGCGTTTTGGTGCCGATGCTCACGCTTGGCCTGCCGACGTCGGCGACCGCCGCGATCATGCTTTCGGCGTTCCAGAGCTACGGCATCAATCCGGGACCGCTATTGCTGCAGTCGCAGCCGCATCTGGTGTGGGGCCTGATTGCATCCTTGTTCATCGGCAACGTCATGCTGCTCGTGCTCAACCTGCCGCTGATCGCGATCTGGGTGAAGCTCCTGCACATCCCGGCGCCGCTGCTTTATGCCGGCATTCTCGTGTTCGCCACCATCGGCACCTATGGGATCACCCAGTCTCCGGTCGATCTCATCCTGCTCTATCTCATCGGCGGCATCGGTTATCTCATGCGCCGCTACGACTTTCCGGCCGCGCCCGTCATCATCGGGATGATTCTGGGGCCGCTGGCGGAGCAGAACTTCCGTCAGGCCATGACGATCTCGGCAGGCGATTGGACGGTGTTCTTCACGCGCCCGCTGTCGGCGACGATCCTGGCGCTGGCCGCGCTCGCTTTGTTCGGGCCCAAACTCTATCAGCTCGCCATGCGGCCCAAGCCCGATCACGTGCCCGGCGACGCGTGAGTGCACGAACTGGTTGTTTCGAACCTCGCCGCGATTTTGCCTCATCGGGACGCTGCAACGGAGAATCACATTTCCTCGACGACTTCACAATGAGCGCCGAATTCGATCAACGCGGCCACCGCGCTCCTGGCGTGCGACCAGCTTAATTGCGACCCGACGCCAGCAATTTGGGACCGCCCTTGCTCTCCATCGTCTCGGGCATCAGCAGAAAGGTCAGCACCAGTCCTGCGGCCCCGATGCATCCAAGGCCCAGGAACGCGACGCTGCTGCCGAGCCGATCGCTCATCCATCCGGCCAGCGTCGTGCTCATCGAGGCTCCGATTCCAATTCCGCTGCCCACGATGCCCTGCGCCAGATTGAATCGGCCGGTACCACGCGTCATATCGGCAATCGTGAGTGGAACTAGCACGCCGAACACTGCGGCGCTGATGCCGTCGAGCAGCTGCACCGCCACCAGCAGGCGAGGGTCGACCACGACCATGAGCAACAGGCCGCGAATAGGCAGTGCGGCGAAGCCGGCGAGCAGGATCGGCCGGCGTCCCCAGCGCTGCGCCCAACGGCCGACCGAGGGCGAGAATGTCGCCACCACGAGCTGCGGCACCACGATGCAGGCTGCTACCAGCGTCGTCGCCCACGTGCTCGAACGCATGGTGACCACGCTTGCCACCAGCGGGAGCATCGCCGCGTTCGCGAGCTGGAAGACGGCCACGCACGCCGCAAACGTGAAGAGCGGCCGGTTGGTCAGGAGAGTCACGAGGCCCGCCGTTTTGTTCCGCCCTTGCGCCAACCCGCCGTGGGCGCGAACGGGATCGATCTCATCCGGTCGAATCTGAGCCAGCGCGATCAGCGTGGGAACGATGAAGGCGGCGGTGACCAGGAATACCGCCTGGGTCGACCAGAAATACCCGACCGCGCCCATGCCCGCCGCGGCGAGGCCGTTGCCGATGGAGGCGAAGCGGGCGTTGCGGCCGAACCGCTCCCCGCTGGCGGCATAACCGACGAGCCCGAGGCTGATCGCGGCAATCGCCGGGCTCACCACGCTGCTGCCGGCGGCCTGCAGGATTTGCGCGGCGAGAACGGACGGAAAGATCGGCCATAGCGCGATCACCAGCGCGCTCGCGCTGATCGCGATCATCGCCACCGCGGCGACGCCGCGTTCCGACCGCGCGGTATCGACGATGGCCCCGCCGGGCATTTGCAACGCCAGTCCGGCAAGACTGCGGGCGGTGAGAACGAGGCCGATGTCGACCTGCGTCCATCCCTGCGCCGTGAGATAAACGGAAACGAACGGCCCAAATCCGGTCTGCACGTCGGCGACGCAGAACGCGAACCAATCGAGCCCGCGCCGGCTGCGGCGCGAGGCCGCGACCGGTGGCTCAGGGGGCAGCGTCCGCTGCGGGGCGGGTTTGTCGTCTTCGACCCGGCGTCGGTGGGAGCGGCCGTGGTCGCGGGGTGCCGGTGCGCTGGACAGGATTACCTCTCCGGTGCTGCAACCTCGCTCGAGGGCATGGTTCGCTCGGCGCCCGCTGCGCCGACCATCACCACCGGCTCACCCCGCTTGTACTCCGGCGCCAGCCGCACCTGGTTGCGCGTGAGGTCCAGAGTGATCGACCCGGGCTTTCCCGCCGGGGCGAAATTCAGCGCGCGCCAATCGACCGCGATCTTGCGCGTGCCGATGCCGAGAAACCCGCCGAAGTCGATGATGGCCGCGTGGACCTGGCCGTCGCGGCTTACGATGATATCGATGATCCGTCCCATGTCCTCCCCGGTGCTGCTGCGCACGCTCTTGCCGAGGATCGTGGAGACCTCCTGATCGTCGAGAACCATCGCCGGGGTGCCGGGAGGGGAGGTCGGTGGCGCGGGCGCAGCCGATGGCGGATTTCCCGTTTCAGGTTGCTCCGGCGGCGGCGGCGATTGCTCCGGCGTTTGCGCGAGCTGCCTCGGCTGAGCCGATCGCGCGGCCTCCTCCGCCAGCCCAGAACCCGCGGCATGGACGCCGACTGCTGCCGCGATCAGCGTCATCGCGACCATAACGGGAAATATTGGACCGATACGCATCAGCGCTCTCCCCCCGTGCGCGCCAACCCGCAATCCCAACGCGAATACGGCGGGTTAGTTCCGGGGGGCGGAGGCCTTGCCTCGGGAGCCGATCCGCCATCCGTCCCTCAATGAGATTCCTATATCGTCGCCTCGGCTTCCCCCTCGAAAACATATGGCGAGACGGGCAAATCTCCCGCAGGACGTCTTGTCCATCGATCATGAGATCTCCGTCGATGGGAGAATGCGGATGAATCAAGTGCTCTCGAATGCGGCGCCGCGCCTGGCGGCAGGCGCTCTGAAGGCATGGACAGTTGTGACGAATATCTGCCGAGCGTTGCTGATCGAACAGCCGAGGCCCTATCAGCCTGAGCTCCATTACATGCGTGGTCCCGGTCCGAAATGGCGCGAGAAGCACGCCTCCCGGCATGATTCGGCCGCGCGGTAGCGAAGATTGCGAACTGCGATAACTTGGATCGTTGCGGCGGCGAACACAGCCGAGCGAAGCTGCGTGACGGCGCTCCGGCGATTGTGTGCAGGTAGAGCGCGATAATCGACAAAGCTCCGGTTTGGAGCGCGCTGTCCACTTGCCTGACGCTGTTCCGCTTCGGCAAGTGACTAGGCAACGGAAACAGCAAAAACGTTACCGCCTTGCGCTAAGCAGGAACGCCCGGAGGGGCCTGTGGTTCCCAGCCGACCGAATCCGAACTCGTCACCCAATCGGTAGGGTCTGCTTGCGACCCTTAGCGGACATCGTCGCGCGGGTTGCCGCCGCAACGCTGTGTGCTATCGACCGAACCACACGGCAGGCCTGGACCTGCAGATTCTCAAAAGACAACCATTGGGGTTAAGCTTGCTTTGCGGGAGCAAACCATTGTCGAGCCTGACCTCCGAGATGCAAGCTCCCCAAAGGACACACGTGGGCGCGACACAGTTTGGTGGCGGAGTGCGGAACCTGACCTGCGACCCGACAAACCGGTTGAAACTATAGTAGTTCAATACGACCGGGTCACAATTCAGGCTCCAGATATCCTGGGCGGATGCTTCCGACCAAGTGAAGGCACGGCGCAAATCGACCGTCACAGGCAATACCGCGATTGCAGCTACGAGTAGCCAGCGCAGGCATCCAAACATTGAAGTCTCCCATCCAACCTTCACTGCACGCGACAGGGGGCTCAGGCAGCGATCAGCCCTCCACCCAACGAAGCCAATGCGTAGGGCCATCGGCTCTCCCCGCGTCCTCACAACTTCGCCGTGACCTTGAAGCGAAAGGTCCGCGGTTGACCCGGCGAGATGTTGTTGTTGCCGTCGGCCGTGGCCCAATAGCCCTTGTTGAAGATGTTCTCGATATTGAGCTGCGCCTTCCAGGTCGCGTCGATCTGCGCGTAGACGCCGGCGTCGAAGCGCAGGAAGCCCGGCAGGTAGACGGTATCGTCGGACGACGCATACGAATCCGAGAAGTAGACGGCGCCGAGCGAGGCGGACCAGACCGGATCGATCTGATACTTGTTCCACCACGAGAATTGATGGAAGGGAACGAGCTGAATGCGGTTGCCCTTGCGGATGGTGGCCGAGGTGTCGCTCGACACCCGTGCATCGGTGTAGGCGTAGCCGAGCCAGGACTGCCAACGGTCGTTGACATAACCCCTCAGCTCGGTCTCGAAGCCGCGAATCCTGTTCTCGCCCGACAAGATGAAAAATCCCGGGTTGTTCGGATCGGGCAGCGGAACGTTGGTGCGAATCAAATCGTAGACCGCGGCGCTGTATATGAGCTGCGGGAGCGGGTTCCATTTGACGCCGACTTCCTTTTGGAAGAACCCCTGCGGCGCGAGGATGACGGTGCCGTCGCTGAGCGCGCTGAACTGGTCGCCGGAGGCCGGAAGATAGGAGACACTGTAGGCATAATAGATCGACAGGTTGTCCGTCGGCTTGAAGATCACGGCATCCGCCGGCGACACCAGCTTGTCGACGCGGTTGCGACGCGTCCTCGTATTGAGATCCAGCGCCGTCTCGTCGAAGCGGTCGACGCGCACCGCGGCGATCAATTGCAGAAAGCGCGTGATCTCGATCGTGTCGCGCGCATAGGCCGACTGCAGGTCGAGCTGGTATTGGCTGTTGGAATCGGCCGTGGTGACGCCGGGGGAGAAAAACCCCGGGTACTGGTGCAGGAAGTTGATGGGCCCGAAATAGGTCGGCGCAAACGGATTGTCCGCCTCCGTGTTGGTTCCGTTGGGAAATATTCCGGTGTTGCGCACGTCAATGCCGGCTTGCCGGCCGAGTTCCGTTCCGAAGGCGATCGTGTGAAACACCGGCCCCGTGAAGCCCTTGTAGAAGGAGTCGGTATCGTTGAAGGTGTTCTGGCGATTGGTCATGTGATTGTAGGCGGCGCGATTGAACAAGGTATCGGTCGGATTGACCGCCCCCGACAGCGGGCCGTTGCCGGGATAGACGTTCTGATAGAATTTCTTGAAGTCGGCCAAATACGTCCCGTTCTTCGCCGTCAATCCGTTTTCGAAATCGTGGTCGACGAAGACCATCGCGGTGTTCACGGTGGCCCGCGCAACGTTGAGCGTGGGGCTGCCGTAGTACGCGGTCAGGTCGCCGTTGGGAGCGAACGGAAACGCCGGATAGAGCGACGTCGATGACGGCGGCACGGAGCTTCGGCCCTGCGAAGGATTGCCGCGATCGGCCGTGCGCTCGTCATGGAAATATTCGTAGCTGAATCTGACCTTGGTGGCGTCGTCGACCTTCACCGTCATCGTCGGATTGACGCCATAGCGCTCGAGCGAGCCGAATTGTCGAAACGTGTCGCTGCCCTCGTACATGGCATTGAAACGCGTGGCGACGGTCTCGTTGACGGCTTGGCCGGCGTCGACCGTGAAGCGCCGGTCGAAATAGGATCCGGTCTGCGCGGTCGCCTCGTAGATCCGCTGCCCGTCGGCCTCCTTGAGCGTGCGGTTGACGAGCCCGCCGCCTGAGGCGCGCCCGAAGGTGATCGCGCTCGGTCCCTTCAACACTTCGACGCTCTGCGCGTTGTAGAGATCGCGAAAATATTGGACGTCGTCGCGGAAGCCGTTGACGTAGAAGTTGGCGCTCGAATCCACGCCGCGGATGATGAGCTCGTCGCGGTTGCCTTCGCCCTGGTGCACGGCGACGCCCGGAACGTAGCGCGTGATGTCGGTGAGGTTCTGAAAGCTCGTGTCGTTGATGAACTCCCGGGTGATGACGCTGAGCGACTGGGGAATGTCGATCAGCGGCGTATTGACCTTGGTCGCCACCGCCGTGCTGTTCGAATAGATGCCCACCGTCCCCGTGCGCGCATCTTGCGTGCCGCTCGCCGGCCAGGCCGCCTGTATCGCCGCGCTCGGATCCGCCGTGCCCGGCTGCGGCGCGGTTGGCTGCGGCGGGCTCGGCAGCGGCGTGCTCACCTGCGCCGTCTGCGCCGTGGGCGGGGCGGGCGGCCGTCGGCGCGGCGCTTCGACGGTGACCGCCGGCAACGCCGGCGCGTTCGATTGCTGTTGCCCCGGGGTCGCCGGCGACGATGACGCGTCGGGCTGCGTGGTCGGAGCTTCCTGCGCCGGCGCGCTCGGCGGCGATGCGGAAGGCGCGTCCCGCGCGGGCGTGCTCGGCGATGATGACGATGGGGACTCGTCCGATTGCGTGCTGCCTTGCTCGGCCGGCGGCGTCGCCTGGGCGCGCACCTCGCTGGCGCCCGCCGCGGCGAGCGCAACATAGCTGACCGAAAGCAGCGCCAGCTTCGCGACTGCCTTGATGCAATGATGAGATCGATTCTTCCTGCACATAGCCCGCCCCCGAAAGAGTCGTCGCAACGTCGTTGCAACATTCGTCCGTAACAGGAGCCGACCAGCAAATCTTCCGCTATCTTTTTGAATGAATTTAGGTTTCGCCCACTTTGGGTTTATTCCAATTCAAGTGTCGGAATGAACGTGTTCATGCATCGGACATTTTGGATTCGATCCGCGCACATTGGTGTCAATCGATGCGAAGCCGGTTTCCGCAACGCGTTGTAATTGGATCACAGGTATGCGGACGCAGACACGCATCTGCAGTTGCGATCGCACGCGGCGGCTGATTCCTCGACCGCCGTGGCGCACGCGATAGCCGAGGGCCGCCGTTGTTTTTCTCCGCGGTTACTGCGATTTGGGCGGCTACTCGTAACGCGTTCAGCCATGTCCGCTTTCGAGGGACAAAGCGGACATTGAGTAGCCATCGCCGGATGTGCGAGCCTGACCCCAAGCGGACATCAGGCCAGGCCGCAATCGGTCCGTACTACTCGCGCCGGTTTCGACCATTGCTGGTTTCTTCTCGACCATTCAGAGCTTCGACCGCAGCCGATCGGCAACTCGGCGCGCGATCTCTGCCGACGCCTCGTCGGGGATCGGGAATACCGAACTGACATTGATCTCGCCAAGCACGTAGCTGTCCGCCCCGTCGGCGCCGGGCGGGCCGAGCATGAAGTCCGCGTCCCAGATCATCGGTAGATCGTGCCACGGGATACCCAGCAAGGAGGTCAGCTGCGGCGTCCACTTGTCTTCCATCAACCGGCGCAGGCGCTGGAAGCGCGGGTCGGCATTAAAGGTGTAGAGCCGCGATCCAGCCCCGGCGCGCGCGGCCGGTGCGTCAACCAGGGCCCTAACCTTCTGGTGGCCGAAGCCGGCGCAGCGATCGCCTGCCATGTAGCAGCGCACCACACCTTCGCTCAGGCGTGCCTGGAACGGTTGATCGATCACGCAGCCGTCTTCGAAATACTCGACGCATCGCTCGAGGAACTCCTCCAGCGCCACCTCCTCCGATGCGTCCTTGGTGGCATCCAGCACGCAAACCATCGGCCGGTTGCGTGGACCGGCCAGCGTCTCGACCTTCCAGACGCCGTGGCCGCCGTTGCCGCGGTTGCGCTTGATCACGCGCGGGCCAGCGGCGAGCCGCGCCGGCAATTCGACACGCATCGCCTCGACCGTTCGATAGAGCGCCGTGTCGCTGCCCCAGCTCATCGTGCGGGTACGATGGAGCACCTCCTTGGTGCCCATCTTGAGGATCACGTCGGGATGGGCGCTCACCCAGACGCCCCGCGCCGCGACCTGGCGCAGCAGCGCGTCGAGATTAGCTCGGTTGCGACCCTTGTGAATCGGGTTGACCCAGACGAGCACGCCATCGACTGTGGCGAGCTGTGCGCGCACGGCCTCGAGGACATCGTCCTCGTAGACCACCGGTTCCGCATCGACGCCGACATCGGCGAGCGCCGCGAAGACGGCCTTGAACCGGCTGGTCTCGGGCGTGACGCTGCTGCGCGCCGCCTCGTCGCCCCGCCATAGGACAGCGATGCGGCCAAGGCGAGCTGTGGATCCTGACATGGAAAACGGCTCCGCGTTCATGTTTGTGCTCCTGTCCGCGTAAGCGCGGACCGCCTCCTAAACCGGAGATCGGTTCGAATTCTCTCACCCAGTTGCGTAGGGTGGGCAACGGTGCTTGGCCGTTGCCCACGCGTACTTCAGCGGCGAAAAGATGATGGGCACGCTTCGCTTTGCCCATGTACGGATACTGCCGAATTGTCCGCTTTCGGGGCGAAGCAAACATCAGCCGGCGGTTGCCTACAATTGCGATTTATGAGTACGTGTTCTAACACGGCAACACGCGCGTCGGACCTGTTCGGATGGATATTGGCGCGATTTCGGTTGGTCCCGATCCTCCCAAGGACATCTACGCGGTCATCGAGATACCGCTCGGTGGCGCGCCGGTGAAATACGAACTCGACAAGGCGTCGGGGGCGCTCATGGTCGATCGCTTCCTACACACCGCCATGTTTTATCCGGGGAATTATGGCTTCATCCCGCAGACATTATCGGCCGACGGCGATCCTTGCGACGTGCTGGTCGTTACGCAGGTGCAGGTGGTGCCGGGGGCGATCGTGCGCTGCCGGCCGGTGGGCGCACTGCTGATGGAAGACGAGGCTGGTCGCGACGAAAAAATCATCGCAGTGCCGGTCGACGCGCTTGCCCCCTTCTACGCGGACATTCGCAACTACCGAGATCTGCCGCCGATCATGTGCGAGCAGATCGCGCACTTCTTTCAGCACTACAAGGACCTGGAAAAGGGCAAATGGGTCACTATCGTCAAGTGGCTCGACGTGACAGGCGCAGAAAAACTCATACTCAAGGCGATCGCGCGCGCCGAAAAGGCGCGAGCGAAGGGGCACGCCAGGCGAAGGGCCACGCGGGCACGCAATCCACCACTTGGCGCCCGACCGAAGGCGCCGTCGAAAAGATGACGAAGATCATGAGCCGACCGTCGCGCCCAATGGCCGGCCATCAAACGCGAAGCTGAGGAAGATTGGGGGCAGGAGAAATGGCGATAGCCGCCAGCCCCTCTCATTCGGAAAGATAGGATATCGTCACTAAGATCCCGCCCAGGGCCATTAGCACTCCAAGCGCGAGCGGAGCGGCCCCTATTATCGAACCGATATCCATAGGTGCCCTCGGGTCAGTGAAAGGGAACTGCCCACCACATTGACGCGGTCAGAGCAGGCTTGCGGCCGCAATTACAATCCCCGTGACGAAGAAGACGAGACAGGAGAATAACAGCACGTTTTCGACATTGATGGTCATGGCAGTCCCCCGATGCCTTACCCGACGAGGAGTTTTGGTTTCACTTGCCCTCGTTTTCGCTGTCCGCGCGGGGTGCTCAAAGCACTCTTGTCGCCAAGGCGACAAGACAAGAGACCAGCATCAGGTCATTCAAGATTGTGATGGTCATAGGAGTCCCGATCCCTAAGCCCCGCTCTGACGGGCGTTTCGCTCTTGTTCAGCTCGCCGCCGATCGAGCGCCGATCTACCCGGCAGAGGATCACCAAAAAAAGCTGCCGTCAGGCTTTGCTGCGCTTGCAATTCGTACCGCCGATCACGGTCCTCTAATGCTGCTAAAGGGCTCGGCGTATCCTTTTGCGAGACCGAACCGCCCAAAACGATGTCCGATGATGGCGCGAGTTGATCGGGCTCGCCGCAAGCGACTTCATTCAGAACTTCAGTCATAGTATTTTCCCCCCGTAGCCTCCCCAAGCCGCAGCCCTAGGGAACGCCACATCATCTTGGCAAAACGCTGACGGAGGGCTGTCTGGATTAAGACGATATGAGGCGACATTGGACAAGGATTATCTGACCCTCAAGCGCGCCTCGGCGAGTCGCCCGTCAGGCGACTGGAACGACGACGATTTCGACGTGCTCGCCGACGGCGTTGTCGTCGGGCGCATCATGAAGGCAGCAGCCGTGCCGGTAGGCATGTCATGGATGTGGACTTTAGCCTTCGGGCATCACGAGGACCGCATACCGACCCGCGGCTACGCCGCTACACGTGAAGCGGCAATGGCGGCTTTCGCGAAGTCATGGCGGCGGGAGTGAAACGGGTTACAGTAAGAGCTGGAAGGGGCCGTCCATGTCGACCACCGTGCTTGCTTACCTGATCCTATTCATGGGCTTCATAACGTTCCTCGCCGGCGCATTTGGCGCTTTGATGCTGCTGTTCGAAGAGGTGGCCAAAACGGAGCGTGTCCCGTTCAGATACTACGCGATGATGGTCGGGCTGATATCAGGCGGCCTCGGCCTGATCGGTATTGGGCAGGGCCTGCGGCTGCTCCTGCTGATCCTTGGCAAGGAGTGACCGTGACGCCCACCGGGCGCGGTTTCCCGCAAGCGTGCAGTGGCTTTGGGCAGCCAGCTCCGGCGTCCTCGGCTCGATCACATCATATCATCTGGTTCGTCATGCTCGGCAGCGCCTTGGGCCGCCAAAATCAGCTGCATGACCTGCTCGATATTTTCCTGCACAGCCTGAAATTTCCCGCTGGTCAAATCGAGTTGAGCCCTTGCTCCGGGAATTTGGGTGTCAGATCTGACGGCCGTTACGTGTTCCAAGTTTATGTGAATCAATTTGCCGCCAGGTTCGGTCAATCTGATCCAAACCTTCGATCTGCCCGCGATACCATCACGACGGAACCTGGCGCTCTGCACGACGCGGAGCTTTGGCGCGGCTGACGAAGCACTCTCCTCGATACTGAATGGTTTCGCGACATCGTTTAGGATTCTTGTGCAACCGGTGGACATCGACGCCGGACGTTCAACGAGTGCACCATGGTCGGTCTGGCTATTGGCATCCGCTAAAGCAGTCGATGCGGTGCCAAAAGCGAGTAGGACAGCCAGAGTCGCGGTGGCCTTACGAGAACGAGACATTTTTGTTCTCCTTGCTTAATCGCGCATTTGTCCGATGAGATTCGATCACCTCGCTGCTTATTCCGGCCAGACCGGGTACGGTTGGGAATGCGCGGCTCTTTTTGCGCAGTTGAGCGCCAAAAAGCGCTTTTTCGTGATGGCGATCACATAACGAACTCAGTGCCGGCGCGGCCCATGCGCCGTTCGCACCAATCACGATTAGTTCAACTGTGGAATAGCATTTACTGGGTGCGAGTCCTGATCATGCGCAGGCACGACCTTGGCTGCGACGACGCGGGGCGTCCCGCATATCGTAACGGAGAAATGAGATGCACATGTTTTCAAGAAGATCCGCTGGCTATCTCGCTGTGGCTACTGGCTTGGTGTTGACGCTGACTGGACCGCTGTCGACGCAATCGCAGGGTCAAGAGGCCGCTAGCCGAGACCAGAAACAGCTAGTCGAGTCGCTGCGCTCGGGCGGATACGTGATTGTTGTCCGGCATGGCGCAACCTTCAGTGATCAAGCGGATACCGATCCCTTCAATTTCGATAACTTGGCCAAGCAGCGAAACCTGAACGAGAAGGGCAAGGAGCTGGCCAAAGCATTTGGCGATGCAATCCGTCAAGTTGGCATCCCTGCCGGCGAAGTCTATACGAGCAATTTCAATCGTGCGTTTGAGACGGCGGTACTCGCCGGATTTAAGGACATCAAAAAGACCGTCGACCTAACGGAAGGCGGTCTCGTCGTGTCACCGGACGAAAATAGCCGGCGAGCGGCGGCGCTTCGCAAGATGTTGGCGCAGATGCCCGAAAAGGGCAAAAACACTTTCCTCATCACGCACAAACCCAACATCATCGATGCCTTGGGCAAGGACTGGTTCGATGTGAAGGAAGGCGAAGCATCGATTTTCAAGCCCGAGGACGGCAAGTATCGGCTTGTGGCGCGCGTGCAAATGGAGGACTGGCCGAAGCTCGTTGCCGTCAAGTAGAGTAGGCAATCAAAGGGACGCGATCGCAAAGACTTGCCGCTCGAAACGCGCATACAGTTTCCTCATCTGCACGCGAACGCTCGCGAATTCCGCGCTTGCGGCGCGCGCCGCGAGGTCCGCGTCGCGTGCGGCTACGTCGGCGAAGGTGCATTGCCAAGCGACATCCGGCTCGCTGCCGTCACCGCCAGGATATTTGACGAATATTTCACCGGCTGGAAGCCCGATCGAGAGGCGCACGGCGGAAGCCTTGCGTCGCACATCGAGGACCTCGGCGGCCAAACCAGGCTTGGCATAGTAATGTGTGCGTTCGACGATCCTGATGGTGCCGGGCGCGGTGATCGTGCCCTGTCCGAGAACGGCAGTGGTTGGCACAGCAGCAGTTCCCGCGACCAGATGCAGAAACCTTCGGCGAGGAAGTTTCATGGCAGTCCTTCCCGCGAAGGCATATTCGGCCGCCCTCGTTTGATCAGTCCGGCTTTGCGCCCGAGAATTTCACCACCTTCGCCCACTTCTCGATTTCGTCCGCGATGAGCTTTCCGAATTGAGCCGGCGTCATCGGCATCGGCTCGCCGCCAAGCTCGGCAAGCCGCGCCTTGAGCTTCGGATCGGCGAGCACCGCGTTCACCGCCGTGTTGAGCGTGTCGACGATCTCGGGTGGCGTACCTTTGGGCGCCACGATGCCGTACCACACCACCGCCTCGTAGCCCGGGACTGTTTCGCCAATCGTCGGCACGTCCGGGATCGCGGCCGCCCGCTTGCCCGCCGTCACGCCCAGCGCGCGCAGCGCGCCGGCCTTGATGTGCCCGACCGAGCCGGGCAGGTTGTCGAACATGACCTGGACGCGATTGCTGAGCAGGTCCTGCATGGCAGCCCCCGTGCCGCGGTAAGGCACGTGTTGCATGTTGATGCCCGTCATCGCCTTGAACAACTCGCCCGACAGGTGAACCGACGTGCCGCTGCCGCCCGATGCCATATTGATCTTGCCCGGATTGGCCTTGGCGTAAGTGATGAACTCGGCGACGGTCTTGGCCGGCACGTCCGGGTGCACCACCATCACGTTGGTGAGCAGCATCGTCCCGGCAACCGGCGCGCTGTCGCGAACGAAATCGAACGGCAGCTTGTCGTACAGCGTCGCATTGATGGCATTGTTGGGAGCGACAAAGCCAATGGTATAGCCGTCGGGGGGCGAGCTCAGCACCGCCGCCATGCCGATATTTCCGCCGGCGCCGACCTTGTTCTCGATGATGAATTGCTGCCCGAGTCGCTCCGACAGATATTGTCCAATGATACGCGCGACGATGTCGTTTGGCCCGCCGGCAGTGAACGACACGATCCAATGGACTGGTCGCGTCGGATAACTTTGCGCCCGCGCAACGCGGGGTATGGCCGCCAGCGCAGCAGCACCCGCGGCCATCTGCAAGAATGCGCGGCGGGGAAGTTTCAAGGCGTTCCCCCCAGGTGGTACCGCGGGGGTAGACTATCATGCCGTTGGCGATACCAGGAGCAATTCTGCTTGCGTAGGGTGGGCAACGGCGCTTGGCCGCTGCCCACGCGTACTTCAGCGCTGAAAAGATGATGGGCACGCTTCGCTTTGCCCATCCTACAGGAGCGGCGTTCGCCGCCGGCTTTTACGCCGTCGCTCGCAGGAGCTCCTGCACCTTGGGCCAGGGGTCGGGCGCGAGGTTCGTAAACGGCGCCCAGTCCTTCTCCGTCATGCGATCGAAGATCGCCGCCTTGACCGAGGGCCGCGCGCGCATGCGCGCCCACCAGTCGGCGATGGCGGGATAGTCCGCCCACAGGCGGTCGAGCTTGAGCAGCTCCAGCCGCAGAATGTAGGGAATCACCGCGCATTCGGCGTTGGAGAAGCTATCGCCCGCGAGATACTGTCCGCTCGCGAGCGAATCCGCCATCCACGCCAGCAACTTTCGGTGCTGCGCCAGCGCGTCGCCGGCGAATTCGGAATCGAGCCCCTGCTCGATCCCGCTGCGCTTGTACTCCGTGCGCCGCTTGAGCGGCGCCTTGTTGATCTCGGCCAGCCACACCTCGCGTGGCACTTTCAGGAAATTGGGGCGGAAGGCGGTGGCGAAGGTCAGAATGGTGCAGGAGTTGTGCACGTATTCGTCGATCAGCTTGTTGTACAAGCGCACGCGCCAGCGCGCCAGCGGCGCCTTCGGCATCAGCGGCGGCGCGGGAAAAATCTCGTCGATGTAGTAGAGGATGAGCGAGGATTCCACGACCGGCGCCCCGTCGTGAACGAGCGTCGGCACGACCCCGCTCGGATTGAGCTTGAGATAGGTGGGTTCGTTCTGGTCGCCGCGCAGCGTCAGCACATGCTCCTCGGCCTGCTGACCCTTCTCCTCGAGCGCGATGCGCACCTTCTGCGCGCAGACCGAATTGATGTTGTGGTAGAGCTCCAGCACCTTGTCCTCCCGTCGACGCTGCAATCGTTCTGCATTGGTCTGCGTGATGCTAGCGCCGCGCTGCGCGGCGGAGCGGCGCGCTTGTCGCAGCGAGAGCCCGCCTTTGTCGGTCAGGGCGTCAGCGATCCGACGTAGGCCGCGATCGCCAGCATGTCGTCGTTATTGAGCTTCTCGACCACCTGCTGCATCAGCGCCGCCGACGTGCCGACGCGCTCGCCGTTCTGCATGTTCCAGAGCTGGCGAACGATGTAGTTGGGATGGCGTCCCGCGATGGCGGGCACGTCGCCCAGGCCCTGCAACGTCCGGCCGTGGCAGATGCCGCACGGTAGCGTCTTGCCGCTGCCCGTGCTCGCCAGTTCCTTGCCCTTGGCGATGCTGCCCGTCGGCACGTAGGCGACGAAGCCGGACATGGGATCGCGATAGACCACGACCTCCTCGTCCTCCGGCACCTCGATGATGCGGTTGCCCAGCGGCTCGCTGCCGCCGTCGGGATGCACGAGCCGCTTGTTGCCCTGGCCGATGTAGGACTTGGGCACGGCGTCGGCCTCCACCACCCGGATCCAGGGCCGCGGCTTGAGCGAAGCAAAATAGCCGGCGGCGTCGCTGATCTCCGCATCGGTGATGACCTTCGCCATCGTCACCATGGTGGCGCTGAATTTGCGGTCGCCGCTCTTCCAGTCCGCCATCTGGCGAATGAAATAGGGCGCGGGGAGGCCGGCCATGTAGGCCGATTCATCGTGCCCGGTGCCGGTCGGCAGATGGCACGACCCGCACGCGCGCACCTGCCGCTCCTTGTTGCCGTATTGAACGATCGCGGGCATCGGCGGGTACATGTTGGGGAACCAGTTGGGGATATCGTACATGTCGTCGGCCTTGGCGCGCGTGATCGAGAGCGTGCTGCCGGGCGGCGCGGGTCTCACGCGGTTGGCGTCGAAGCGGGGAGGAGGTTGAACCTTCTCCGTGATCGGGAACGCCCAATCCGGCTTTTCCGCCGCCGCCGCGAAGGTCGGCACGAGCGCCAGCGCCAGGACGCCGATGAGGCTCTTCATGCGATCTCCCTGATCTCTTTTCGTGCGGGGAGACGTATGCTTTCACGGCGCGTTCGATAGTCAAGTAGGTCATGCACGCCGCCACGGCGGGCGCGGGCGGCCTTGCCGCGCGTCCTTCTCGCTCGCGCAACGCCCAAAGTGAGTCGAGCGGGCGAAGTCGATCGGGTTGATCGCGATGGGGAAGCTCTAGGACGAGCGAGCCTCGCGTACGTACTCTCAATCGCCCGGCCATGTGTCCGCTTTCGGGTCATCCGGACATTGCGCCGACCTGGCCCCGGGAACCGAATCGGACCCTGAGCGGTCGTAAGCCCGATCGCTTCTGGGCGCCCAAGGGGAACGCGTGCGCAAGAAAAAAGCCCCGGCTTTGGGGCCGGGGCTTAGGAGTCGACGCTGATGAAGAGACGGTTAATAGTGAAAATTGTTCCAATTGCGGCTCGTGAGCGCTGGCGTCAGCCGCATGCATGGCGCTGTGACGCCCGCTGCGCGCCCCAAATTATTCAAATTCGGAGGCGAGATTTATTCGCGGCCGACGGGGGCGATCGGCTCAATCGAGATACGCAGGAGACGACCATGAACAAGACTGTGCTCGCACTTGCTGCTGCCACAACGCTGGCAGTTTCCGTATTGGCAGCGCCGCCTGCGGAAGCGCGCTGTTGGGGCTGTGCTGTTGGTGTCGGCGTCGCCGCTGGTGTGGTGGCCGGCGCCATCGTCGGCAGTGCAATAGCCAATTCCTACGGCCCGGCTTACGCCGTGCAGCCCGGCTACGCGGCCTACCCGGGCTATGCGGCTGCGGGACCGGTCGCATGCCCCGGGGGCTACTGGGCGCGTCGCCCGGTGGCGTTTGACGCTTATGGAAATCCCATCGGCTGGAGCCGACCCCGTTTCTTCTGCCCGTAAAAATTCGTTCTGAGTCGCTCCTATGATCTTCAAGCGCCGTTGGCGCTCGACTGGACATTCCAAAGCCCCCATCACGCCTGCGGCGCGATGGGGGCCACGCTTTGGCGTGGCCGCCGGAAATGCACATTCAAGTGACAGCGCGTTTTCGACCCCAAGGTTGCGTCAGCTCCTTTGTCGGCTGCTCGACAAGCCAGATGCCATGCTACGGACGCCTTTGTGCGAAGCGGCACGAAGCGTTCATGCTCGATTAAGCCAGCGCAGATTACGACGATCTCAAGTGACGTTTTACGTGGCCGTTACGGACGTCGCATCGCCACAGCAATAAAGATCCTCGCAGACGAACGACAGAAGCCACGTGGTCACCAACGAGTTAAATAGTCGGTGATACCCACGTCATTAATTTTCTAAAATCAAAACTCGGGACCGGCGGGGAGCTGCAAACGTTCAGCGTCGCGCCGCTCAGTGATGCTTTTCTGCACCGTTGTTCATGATAGCGGTCGTGAAGTTGCTATCTAACTAAACTTTAACTTGATGGCTGCGCATCGCGGCTTTGTACTATCGCGTGGGGGCGACCTGGAAAAAGGGGACTTGTCATGTGGAAATCCATGGTCGCCGGCACGGCAGCGCTTGCCATCGCCGGAACTTCGCTCGCCTACGCGCAACAGCCCGGCGGTCGTGACGGTATGATGCAAGGCCGGCAACTCAATGTCGAGGATCTGCGCGCATTCGGCGAGGCGCGGCTCGCGGCGCTCAAGGCGGGTTTGATGCTGACGCCGGAGCAGGCGAAGAACTGGCCGGCCTTCGAGCAGGCGGCGCGCGATTTGGGCAAGGCGCGGGTGGACCGCATCAGCGCCATGCGCAACGCTCCCGCGAGCGACGACCCGGTCGAGCGGCTGCGTCAGCGCGCAACAGCCCTGTCGGACACCGGTGCGGCCTTGAAGAAATTGGCCGACGCCACGGATCCTCTGTACAAGAGCCTTGATGAGAATCAGAAACGGCGCTTTGCGATACTCAATCGCTTGGCCGGGCTCGGCCGCGGTGGGTTGCATGGACGCGGAGGACGCGGCGGCGACGGAATGCATCACTGGGGCCAGCGCCGATTTGATCGGGGCATGTTCGAAACGGAACAGCCTCGCGGGCAACGCCTGTAGTCAGCAGGCAAGCTGATCGCATTGCAAACGGGCGGACTTGTGATCGGCGAGGGGGCGCTTTTCACCAGCCATCGCGAACAGCTCGCAGCGCTGGCCGCTCACCATGGGGCGCCTACAATCTACAAAGGGCGCGAGTTCGTGGCGGCCAGCGGTTTGATGAGCTACGGATCGGACGTTAGAGACTCATACCGCTGGGCAGGCATCTATACGAGCCGGGTTCTGAAGGGCGAGAAGCCCGCCGACCTGCCGGTCCAGCAGGCAACTAAGGTCGAGCTGTTCATCAATCTCAAGACCGCCCATGCACTCGACTTCACCGTGCCGCTACCGGTGTCAGGGCGTGCCGACGAGATATCAGTCCGTTTATGGCAGGTGCCAGAGCCTGTTGCCGCTCGGACACACTCCAACAGAAAATTCCTGTCAGGGTTCCTTAGGCGCGAAGTCGCAGAGTGAGCTTGAACGCTCGCGCTCCGTCGTTTTGATCAGCAAATTCCGTGCTTTGTGCCGCTGCCTGCGCGTGCCGACTCCCGCCGCGATGGCAGCAAGCCAAGGGGCCCTTCGCCACAACGCCATGCGACGGCCCGAGGATCGTCGCATTTTAACCACCGGTGAAAGTGAATGACTGTTAATCGGGGGCGATCGATGAAATCGGGGCGGGGGAACATGGCGGCTCCAGCGAAACGCATCGACGGCATCGACTTCTGGCGCGGCTTCGCGCTGTTGACGATATTCATTGACCACATGCCGGAAAGCATATTTCAGCATGTGACGCAGAAGAACTTCGGCTTCTCGGATGCGGCCGAGCTGTTCGTATTCCTATCCGGCGTATCCATCGCGCTCGCCTACGGCACGCGTTTCTTCGACGGAGAGACCGTCGTGGCGGTACGCGCCGTGCTTCGCCGGGCGTTCACGCTCTACTGGGTGCAGATCCTGATCTCGTTGGTGATCGTCGCCATCTTCGTCGGCGCTGCTGCCCTGTGGAACGACGACGATCTCCTGGAAGATGCCGACGTGGTGGTGTCGAACCCGCTGCAGACGGCCGCCGCGATGCTGGCGCTCCTCCATCAGCTCGAGAACGCCAACATCTTGCCGCTCTATATCGCGCTGTTGCTGATGACGCCGTTGCTGTTGGTGCTGGCGCGGCGCGACGATCGGTTGATGCTCGCAGCCTCGGCTGGGATCTATCTGGCGGCGCGCGCGTTCTCTCTCAACTTGCCGACCTGGCCCGTCGAGGGAACCTGGTTCTTCAACCCCATCGCGTGGCAGCTCATCTTCGCCATCGGCATCTTCGCAGGACGCCGGCTTAAGCGCGGCGGTATCGCCTACGACGCGCGGCTGTTCGCCGCTTGCCTCGCTGTGGTCGTGATCGCTGCGGTGGTGCGCACCGGGGCCTTCGGTTATGCGTCGGGGCTGTGGGAGCACGTGCACGACGTGCTCGACTGCGGCAAGACCGATCTCGGATTCGCGCGGCTCGTGCATTTCCTCGCGCTTGGCTACGTCGTCTACCATTCCGGGCTCACTGGACTGATGCGGCGGACCCGGGCATTCCTGCCGCTCTGCCTGATGGGCCGCTATGGTTTGCCGGTTTTCGCGACCGGCATCGTCCTGAGCGCCATGGGCGAGGTGATCGAGACGCGCTCAGAGGCTTTCAACCACCAGGTGGCGCTCTGGGCCGCGATCGTCTCCGGCGGCATCCTTCTGCATTATCTCGTCGCACGCGGCCTTGCCGCGTGGAGAGATGGCCAGGTCGCCTCGCATTCGTACTCGACGGCCAGCTCGCGCGCATGATTATTTACGGTACGCCTGCCGAGCGGCGGACACACGTCACATGACGCTGCTTGGCAGCGCGGCCGCGTGGCCTCTCGCGGCGTGGGCGCAGCAAGCGGCGATACCGGTCATTGGAGTCCCAAGCAGCAGGTCGCTCGCCGATGCCGCGAGTGAGGTCGTTGCGTTCCGCCGCGGGTTGGGTGATGGCTCACTCATCTCTCTTTGGCGCCGGACCTAGCTCATCGGGAGCCATCGCGGTGTGGTCCCTTCTCAAAGACACGGCGGCGAACTGGTCCAAGCATAAGGCGGCACAGCTCGGTGCAGCGCTTGCCTATTATTCGATCTTTTCGCTCGGGCCTCTGCTGGTTATCGCCGTGGCGGTTGCTGGGTTCACATTTGAGCAGGAAGCGGTGCGCGGCGAAGTCAGCGCTGAGTTGCGGGCCCTGCTCGGCGATACTGGAGCCCAGGCGGTCAACGCGATGCTGCTTGGAGCAAGCCAACCCAGGGAAGGGATCCTGGCGACGGTGTTCGGCGTCGGCACCTTGGTGTTGGCCGCGCTCGGCCTCGTCGTGCAGCTCAAGGACGCGCTCAATACCGTGTGGGAGGTGGAGCCTCCGCGCAGGAGCGGCATCTGGGTTTTCGTTCGGACGTATATTGTCTCGTTGGCGGCCGTGCTTTCGCTCGGGTTCCTGCTGCTGGTGTCGTTGCTGCTGACGGCCGCACTGGCCGCGGGCGGCAGGTACTTTGCTCCCTACGTGCCGGAAGTTGCGATGCACGCACTCGGCAGCGCCACGTCTTTCGGGATGGTCACGCTCCTGTTCGCGATGATGTTCAAGTGGCTGCCGGACACCTATGTCGCTTGGCGCGATGTCTGGCCCGGCGCCGCGGTTACGGCCGCGCTCTTCGAGATCGGCAAGCTGCTCATCGGCCTCTACATCGGCAAACAAGCCCTCGAATCGACCTATGGCGCAGCGGCCTCCCTCGTCGTTCTGCTGATCTGGGTGTACTACTCGTCGCAACTCGTGCTGATGGGCGCGGAATTCACGCGCGCCTACGCCCGCCGACCATCCCGCCCTACGCATGTGCTTTTCTCAGCGGCGCGCCGCGATCACACGAACATCGACCGCTGAACGACTGGAAGCCTCGATAAAAATTGCTTCGCTTGAGGCGACAGTGATAACGTTAAAAGGCGGCGATCCTCCTCATCGAAAGGCGAAGCCATGGACAAGGATCGGATTAAGGGTTCGGTGCGACAAGCGAAGGGTACGCTCAAAGAGGTGCTCGGCAAGGTCGCCGGCGATGCCAAGCTCGAAGCAGAAGGCAAGTCGGATAAGATTGCAGGTAAGGCTCAGAATGCAGTTGGCGGTCTGAAGGACACGCTTCGCGGCAAATAATCGATACCGAAGCCCCGCTCAAGCTGGGCGTTCTTCTTTAGCCAGCATGAGCGAATGACCGCTTCGGCACGGTCCAACAAATCGTATCGAGGTCGCGTATCGCCCGCGTTCGATAGCGTAGCGAAGTAATCCTTTACCCTCGCAGAATGGGTTTGTTCATGCTCCATTCAGTGCCGGACAAGCCTTGGCGGCAATTCGCGTCTGCGGCGCCCGGCTCAGCGCTTATGACCGTGCTGCTTGCCGTCGTTGTTGTCTCAGCCCTTTATTTTGGCCGCGAGGTCCTGGTGCCAATCGCACTGGCGATTCTCCTGAGCTTCGTGCTTGCACCGCTCGTGCGCGTACTCCAAGCCTGGTACGTCCCCCGTATCCTGGCGGTCATGTTTGCGGTAGCTGTCGCGTTCGTCGCCATCTTCGCTTTGGGCGGTCTGATGATTGCGCAAGTCAATCAGCTTGCCAAGAACCTACCGTACTATGAATCCACATTGCGCGATAAGATTCAGAGCTTGCGCGGTGCTGCCGCCGGTACCGGCACGCTCGAACGTGCTTCTGAAGTGCTGCATGATTTGAGCAGCGAGCTTGACCGGCCCAATCGCGCCTCCCCCTCGACCGGACCGCTCGTCAGCCCCGGCACTTCGACAGCGAGACCGATCCAGGTTGAGATCAAGCAACCGGATCCCGGCGCTCTGCAAACCTTGGCGGCGCTGATAACGCCTCTCATCCATCCGCTTGCAACCACGGGCATCGTCGCGATTTTCGTCTTCTTCGTTCTGATGCAAAGGCAGGACCTGAGGAATCGGCTTGTTCGACTAGCTGGCTCCCAGGATCTTCAACGCACGACAGCAGCGCTGGACGATGCTGGTCAAAGGCTCAGTCGCCTCTTTCTTACTCAGCTCGCCCTCAACGCAGGTTTCGGTCTCGTGATCGGCGCGGGACTGTGGTTCATCGGTGTTCCCAGCGCCCCGCTGTGGGGAATACTGGCGATGATCCTGCGCTTTGTGCCTTATATCGGGGCGGCGATTTCCGCGATATTTCCTCTCGTCCTCGCGGCAGCGGTCGGGCCGGATTGGACAATGGTGTTGTGGACTGCCGCTTTGTTTTTGATCGCGGAGCCGCTTGTCGGGCATGTCATCGAGCCGTTGCTGACAGGTCATAGCACGGGTCTTTCACCTGTGGCGGTCATCGCCTCTGCCACGTTCTGGGCCTGGCTCTGGGGGCCGGTGGGGCTGATTCTGGCGACGCCGCTGACGGTTTGCCTCGTGGTTCTCGGCCGCCATGTGGATCGCCTGAAATTTCTCGATGTGATGTTTGGAGACCAGCCTGCGCTATCGCCGGCGGAATTGGTCTATCAACGCGTGCTAGCGCGGGACCCGATCGAGGCAGCCGAGCAGGCGCAGAAGTACCTGAAGGAGAAGCCACTTCTGGCGTACTACCAAGAGGTCCTCATCGAAGGTCTGAAACTCGCACAGGCCGATGCCGAACGCGGGGCGCTCGACCACGAACGCATGCTGCATATTCGCGACGCCGTCGCCGAACTTGTCGACGATCTCGCCGAGCATGAGGATAAGGCCGAGCCAGCGACGCAATCCGACGCGAAAGCCGACGAGCAGATGCCGCTCGCACAAATCGACAAGACTGAAGCGTCGCTCAGCCGAAGGGTGAAAGAATTGCCGGAACGGTGGCGGACCAAAACACCAGTTCTGTGCGTTCCGGGCTCTGGTCTGCTTGACGAAGCAGTCGCGCTTATCGTGGCTCAGCTCGTTGCAAGGCAAGGGATCGGCGCTCGAGCCGAGCAGGCCGATGCGTTGTCGATGTCGCGCATTTTCAGTCTGGATACAAAGGATGTCGCGCTGGTGTGCCTTTGCTATGTGGAAAATGCAACTTCGGCGCAGATTCGCTATGCGGTCCGGCGCCTGCGCCGAAAAGCACCCGATGCATTCATTCTCGTGACGATGGTCGGGCAAGCGAGCAACATCGATGATGAAGAAATTCTCCAATGTTCCCCTAACATCGATTTTGTCAAACAGTCGCTCTCCGACACGGTCGACAGGATATTCGCTATTGCAACCAGTCCTTCTCAGGCGCAAGACCCAAACGTGGAACAGTCCGAGCTAATTGCCGCGCAGTGATCCGAATACAAATTAGCTTCTGACCCCGCAGTACGACTGGGGGCACGATCGGCAACGTGCTCGAATGATATGATCTTGCAATACACGGGTGCTTCGCCGTGCGGATAGGTTGCCATTTGCCTGATCCGAGCCGGCTCCGGTTTATGAGTACGCGGCCTTAAGACGTCACCGGCGCTTGGCGCGCCCGATCGGCGGTCGAGGTCGCTTGCGATGATGCTGCGGCCGTGCCGGCGCCCGCATCGGCGATGATGCGCTTGAGCTCGGGCAGGCACGAGCCGCAATTGGTGCCGGCGCGCAATGCCGCGCCGATGCCCTCGACGCTCGCGGCCGCGCCGGTTTCGATCGCGGCGTGGATGGTGGCGAGCCCGACGCTGAAGCAGGCGCACACGATCGGGCCCGTGCTCGTGAGGCCGTCGGCCGAGCGGCCTGACAGCAGCACGCGGCGCGCCTCCTCGGCGAGCGTCTCGACCTCGAACAGCGCCTTGACCGCATCCCATTGCGGCGCCGCCCCGGCGGGGCCGATGAACAGAGAGCCCGTGAGCTCGCCCGCGACGAACGCAGCGGTGCGATAGATGCCCCGTTGGAGATCGACATATTCCGCGAACTCGGCCCCGCCGCAGAACATCTGCCGCGCGTGGCCGCGCCAGATTTCGGGCCCGTCGTTCGTCGCCAACAGCAATCCCGATGCGCGGGTGACGGCGACGCGCGCCCACCAGGTGCCGGCCGGCGCGCGGATCGGCCGGCGCGTCAGGGCAAATCCCCTGAACGCGAAAGCGGCGGGCGCGATCGATGCCGGCGTCGCCTTGGCGTCGGGCTGGCCGGAATAGCGGTCGGTCTCGGGCATCACCAGGTCGCAGATGCGCGCGGCCGACGCAGTTGTGTCGCTCCAATGAATGGGCGCGAACAACGAGCCCGCCTGTTGCCGGTCGGTGACGGTGACCTTGAGCACGCACGAGCCCCAGCGGGTCGCGACCTTGGCAAAGCCGCCATCGGAGAGATTCATCGCCTTGGCGTCGGCGGGATGCACCTCGACGAACGGCTCCGGCATGTGCGCGCCGAGTCGCGCGCTCTGCCCAGACCGCGTCATGGTGTGCCATTGGTCGCGCAGGCGGCCGGTGTTGAGGCGAAACGGAAATTCCTTGCTGGTCGCAACCTTGGGTGCGGGCGGTTCGACCGCGATGAAGCGCGCCTTGCGGTCCGCCGTATAGAAGCCGCCTCGCATGAAAAACCGCCGGTCCTTGTGCTGCACTGTTTCGCCGGCGCGTAGCGGCCATTGCACGGGGTCGAGCGCGTCGAAGGCATCGTCGCCGATCGCGGCGAGCGCGCCGATATCGAAATCGCGCCGGCCGCCGTTCTCGAAAGCCGACAGCGCCGCGTGCTCGCGAAAAATTTCGGCCGCACAGCCGTATGCAAACGCCGCGGCAAATCCCATCCGGCGGGCGACTTGCGTCACGATCCACCAATCGGGCTGCGCCTCGCCCGCTGCCGGCAGAAATCGCCGCTGGCGCGAGATGCGCCGCTCGGAATTGGTGACGGTGCCGTCCTTCTCGCCCCACGCGGCGGCGGGGAGGAGAATGTGCGCGCCGGCATTCACCGTGTCGTTGGCAAGGACGTTCTCGGAGATCACGAACAGATCGAGCTTCTTGAGCGCCTCGCGCACATGATTTGCGCGCGGCAGCGAGACCGCGGGATTGGTGGCCATCACCCACAGCGCTTTGATCCGGCCGCGGGCGATGGCGTCGAACATCTGCACCGCCTTGGCACCTTCGCGCGCGGCCACGCGCGGCGCATTCCAGAAGCGGCGCACCCGGTCGACGTCCTCGGACGTAAAGGCCATGTGGGCGGCGAGCTGATTGGCGAGGCCGCCGACCTCCCGCCCGCCCATGGCGTTGGGTTGGCCGGTCAACGAGAACGGCCCTTGGCCGCGCCGGCCGATGCGTCCGGTCGCAAGGTGGCAGTTGATGATGGCATTGACCTTGTCGGTGCCTTGCGCGGATTGGTTCACCCCTTGCGAAAAGCAGGTCACGGTGTTGGGCGTGGAACGGAAGAGATCGAAGAAGCGCGCCACGTCGGCCTGCGGCAGGCGGGTGAGCCTCGCCGTGGCGGCGAGGTCGGGCGCGATCGCGCGCGCCCGCGCCAGCGTGTTCTCGAAGCCCAGTGTGTGCGCATCGATGTAGCCGTAGTCGAGCGCGTAGAGATCGGCGAGATGCGCGAGCAGCCCGCAGAACAGGACCGTGTCCGTGCCGGGCGCGATCGCAAGATAGAGGTCGGCATCTTCGGCGGTCGCGGTGCGGCGGGGATCGATCACGACGATCTTGGCGCCGCGCTTGTGCTTGTTCTCCACCATGCGCTGGAACAGCACCGGATGGCACCATGCCGTATTCGAGCCGACCAGCACGAGAAGGTCAGCCTCCTCGAGGTCCTCGTAGCTGCCGGGCACGGTATCGGCGCCGAAGGCGCGTTTGTGGCCGGCAACCGAGGAGGCCATGCACAGGCGAGAATTGGTGTCCACGTTCGCCGAGCCGATGAATCCTTTCATCAGCTTGTTGGCGACGTAATAGTCCTCGGTCAGAAGTTGGCCGGAGAGATAGAAGGCGATCGCATCACTGCCGTGGCGCGCGACGACGCGTTGGAAGCCCTCCGCGACCCGGTCGAGAGCGAGCGGCCAGTCGACGCGCGCAAGGTTGCCGTCCGCCTGCCGCAACATGGGATAGAGCAGACGTTCGCCCAACCCGAGCGTCTCGCCGAGTGCGGAGCCCTTGGAGCAGATGCGGCCGAAATTGGCGGGATGGTCGGGATCGCCCGTGATCGCGGCGCCGCCGAATCCGTCCGGCTGCGCCAAGACGCCGCAACCCACGCCACAATAAGGGCAGGTCGTGCGCACGGTCGGCGGGTGAGGGGAGGGCGCGTTCATGCTCACGCCGCCACGCGGGTTGCGAGATCGCGCCCGAACACGAGGTCGTCGCGCAGGCGCTCGATCGACGATCCCGCGCGAATGAGGTCGAGATACCATGGACCGTCCGCGGTATCGCCGAACAGCACCGCGCCGATGAGACGGCCAGCAGCGACGACCAGCTTCTTGTAGACGCCGATGCCGGGATCGCTGAGCACGATCTCTTCGGCGCCCGTGGTGGCGGTGAGGAAATCGCCGGCCGAAAAGACGTTGACGCCGGACACTTTCAGATTGGCGGCGAGCACGCTGCCGGGATAGCTCGCGTTCCCGCCCGCGAGCCGCCGCGCCAGCACCTGGGCCTGCTCGTAGGCGGGCTCGACCAGCCCGTAACAACAGCCGCGATGCTCGGCGCATTCGCCGATGGCGTGGATGCCGGCGACGCTGGTCTCGAGATGGTCGTCGACGACGATGCCGCGATTGACGTTGAGCCCGGCCGTGCGCGCCAGTTCGGTGTTCGCTCGGATGCCGACCGCGACGACAACCGCGTCCGCCGGTATCGTGGAGCCGTCCCGCAATTCGACCGCCTCGACACGGCCGTTGCCGATGATGCGCGCAGTCTCGGCTTCGAGGCGCACGGCGATGCCCTTGGCTTCGACCGCGCGCTTGAGCATCCGCGCCGCGCGCGCATCGAGCTGGCGCTCCATCAGCCTGTCCATGAGATGGAGGACGGTGACGTGGGCGCGCGCCTTGGCGAGTCCATAGGCGGCCTCGAGACCGAGGAGACCGCCACCGATGACGACGACGCGCGCACACGCCGCTTTGGCAATGGTGTTGACGTCGTCGATGTCGCGGAAGGTGAGCACGCCCGGCAAGTCCATTCCGGGGATGGCGAGCTTGATCGGCTGGGAGCCGGTCGCAAAGACGAGCTTGGAAAACGACAGCCGCGTGCCGTTCGACAGCGTCACTTCGCGCGCGGTCGGATCGACCGCGCTCGCGCGCACGCCGTAGCGCAAGGTGACGCCGCGGTCGCGCCACCATCGCGCCGGTTTGAGCTCGATATCGGCGAAGCCGACCTCCTCGGCCAGCAGCGCCGAGAGCAGCACGCGATTGTAGGCGAGCCGCGGCTCGTCGCCGATCACGGCGACGGCGTAGCGACCGAGTGCGCGCTTGGCCAATTCCTCGACCAAACGCGCCGCCGCCATGCCATTGCCGATGACGATGAGAGGCTCGCTCATCGCTTTCCCTCAAAGCTGCGAAAAAATGCGCGCCGCTGCGCCCGGCCGCGCCGTGCTCGCTCGTCGAGAAGGTGGCGGCTCCCAATCGCCATCGTCATCGATGGTGACGTGGCGCAAGCCATTTCAAGTAGCGTGCCACCCGGGCCAGGTGGCTTAAGTCCATATATTTCAGTGGCTTGGAGGTAAGCGGTCGATCGTGCCGGGCGCCCAGACGGGTTCGCTGCACATTGTATGCGCGCCGCGCTTATCGTTTGTGCAAGGCTCGGGCGCCCGCTTTACGGCCGCCCGTCCGCGATAGCGATGTCGAGGAGCGCCGCCTCGTCGTCCCGCCGGCCCTGACACGAGAGGAGATCGAGAGCCATGGCGGGGGTGGTGACGCTGATATCTCGTTGCGCTCAGAACTCGACGTCGAGCTCTTCCAATTCGTCGGGCTCGGTTTTGGCGCCGGCAACCCATTCTTGCATGAGGGGCATCGCCATGATGGTTTTGCAATAGGCGGCGCACTGCGGATCGAGCTTCACGTCGTAGGTGAGGAAACGCGTGACGACCGGCGCGTACATCGCATCGGCCATGCAAGGCTCTTTCCCGAACAGATAGGGCCCCTTGGAGGCGGCGAAGCATTCGCGCCAGATGGTGACGACACGATCGATGTCGGCCTGCGCGCCCGCCCACACCTTGAAGCCGGGATAATGGGCTTTGAGGTTCATCGGCAGCGCCGAGCGTAAGTTGCTGAAGCCGGAATGCATTTCGCCGGAGATCGCGCGGCAGCGGGCGCGCGCGACCCGCTCGGCAGGAATGAGCCTGGCATCGGGCTTCAACTCGTTGACATATTCGGCGATGGCGAGCGTGTCCCAGACCTTGACGCCGTCATGGGTGAGGCAGGGGACGAGAAACGAAGGCGACAGCAGAAGAAGCTCGGCCCGCGTGGATGGGTCGTCGCTCGGCGCTTGTTGCTCCTCGAACTCGAGGCCGGCCATTTTGCAGAGCAGCCACCCGCGCAACGACCAGGAGCCGTAATTCTTGCTGGCGATGGTGAGCGTGGCCATGACTGGTCCCCCGTGCGGCCGCGAGAAATTATCTCGCACCGCAACATAAAATGCACTAGCTTTTCGCGCGAGCGGGAGCGCGAGGTCTGCCGGGCAGCAGGGCGCGCGCCCCGCCCGGGGGAGAATGCTCTACCAGGCTTATCAAGCCCATTCCGACATCATGATTCCGGTTCGCAGCTGGGCGGGCACCGCCCTGCGGACGCTCGGCCAGCCGTTGATGGGCATCGCCGACAACGCCGTGTTGCGCAACTTGACCGCGGCCTACGAGCTCATCGCGCGCGCCGGGCTGACCCACGCCCGTCCCGCCTTCGGGGTCGATGGTGTGACCGTCGGCAACCGCGAGATCGCGGTCCACGAGCACGCCGCGCTGACCACGCCGTTCGGAACGCTTCTGCACTTCAAGAAGGATGTCGACACGCCGCAGCCGCGTGTGCTCCTGGTCGCGCCGCTCTCAGGCCATTTCTCGACGCTCTTGCGCAGCACCGTGCGCACCATGCTGCCCGAGCACGACGTCTATATTACCGACTGGCACAACGTGCGCGATGTCCCGCTCATACACGGCCGGTTCGGCTTCGACGATTATATCGCGCACTTGATCCGTTTCCTGGAGGCGATCGGGCCAGGCGCGCACGTCGTGGCGGTGTGCCAGCCTTGTGTCGCGGTGCTCGTTGCCACCGCGGTGATGGCGCAAACCGGCAATGCCGCGCAGCCCCGCAGCATGACCTTGATGGCGGGACCAATCGACACGCGCGTCAACCCGACCAAGGTGAACGCGCTCGCCAATTCCAGGCCGATCGAGTGGTTCGAGCAGCATCTGATCGCAACCGTGCCGCTGCGCTATCCCGGCGCCTTTCGCCGCGTCTATCCGGGCTTCGTGCAGCTCGCGGCGTTCATGAGCATGAACGTCGAGCGCCATCTGAAGGCGCATCGCGAATTATACGATCATCTCGCGAAGGGCGAGCACGAGAAGGCGCAGGTCACCAAGGCGTTCTACGACGAGTACTTCGCCGTGCTCGATCTGACGGCGGAATTCTATCTGGAGACCGTTCGTCTCGTTTTTCAGGAATGCGCGCTGCCGACGGGCAAGCTCGAATGGCAGGGCGGGCGGGTCGAGCCGCGCGCCATCAAGCGCACGATGTTGCTCACGGTCGAAGGCGAGCGCGACGACATCTGCGCCGTCGGACAGACGGCGGCCGCGCACGAGCTGTGCTCGGGCTTGCGCCCCTATCTCAAGCGCCACCACATGCAGGCGGGGGTCGGACACTACGGCGTGTTCAGCGGCAATCGCTGGACCAACCAAATCTACCCGCTGCTCAGGAACGTCATTCTCGCAAGCGAGTGAGCGGGGGCCCAGGTCCGTCGCGCGGCGGCTCGTTTCAACCCAGCTCTTGCGCCCGGCGCAGGCTGGCGATCATGGAGACGCGTAACAGGTACTCGTAGGTGCGGGACTTGTCGGCCGCGATCTCCGCCAGGCTGCGGCCGAAGTCGGTTCCGTCGGACTCGAGGTTGCGCTTGTTTTGGATCGATTGTTTCTCGATGTATTCGAGCGTCACCAAGCGGCGCTGCCGGTCGTAGCGCTCGAGCTCGCCCTCGGCCTTGCCGTCATGCCAGACTTCGATAAGGCGTGAGGTCAAGTTGATCGCGTCATGAATGCCGCCGTTCATGCCCATGCCGCCGAGCGGATTGTTGATATGCGCGGCGTCGCCGGCGAGGAACGCACGTCCGCACTGGAACGTCTTCGCCACCCGTTGGTGCACCTTGTAAAGCGTGACGTGAGCGACCTCGTAGTTCGAAACGCCCGGCACCACCGTGGCCATGAGCGATTGCGCGAAGTCGCCGCTTACCGCGAGCTCGTCGCTTTCGTGCGGCGCGACCGGAAACATCACGCGGCAGAGGCCCGGAATTTGCAGCAGAAAGTGCCAGCGCTCGGGATCGCTCACGTAGCTCACGGCGACGAGGTCGGGTATGACGGTACGGAAATCGAACGGCGTGCTGACGACCAGAAAGCGTTCCGGCCAGGTGAAGCCGGGAAATTCGATCCCCAGCGCGCGGCGCACGTCGCTGCGGGCGCCGTCGGCGCCGAGGAGCCAGCGGCCGGAGCGCATCTCGGTTCGCCCGTTGCGTTCGATCGCGATCTCCACGCCTGAGCGATGCTGGGTGACGTCCTTGACCTGAGCGTCGAATTGCAACTCGAAATCCGGCTTGTCCCGCAGTTGGTGGTACAAAATACGCGTGAGCTTGGACTGCTCGCACTGCACCCGGTAGGGGTGAGCGGTGACGTCGGCGATGGCGCCGAAATCGAACTGCGCCAGCACGCCGTGCCGCCGGCTGCGATACTGGAACGCCGGCGCGGTCAATCCCTGCGCGATCAGCGGCCGCGCGGCGCCGAGCCGATCGAGCATGTCGAGCGTCGGCGGATGGAAGGTCGAGGCGCGCGACTCCTCGCTGAGATCCGGTCCCGCCTCGAACACCGTCACCGGCACGGCGCCGCGGATGAGGTTGGCCGCCGCCACCAGGCCGACCGGCCCCGCGCCCGCGATCAACACCCGCTCCTCGATCGGCATGATGCTTTCGGACTGGGTCAGCTGCGGGCCAAGCTTTCACCGGAAAGCGCGACGGTGCGCTCCGGCTCGTATTCGCCCGCCACGAGCTTGCGGCGCAGGAGCTTGCCGACCGGCGATTTCGGGATTGCCTTGACGAACGTGTAGCGCCGCGGCCGCTTGAAATTGGCGAGCCCCGACGTGCGGCAGAATTGATCGAGCTCCTCCGATTCGACCGCGCCGCGGCGCTTGACGAAGGCGCAGACGATCTTGCCCCAGCGCTCGTCCGCAATCCCGACCACGGCCACCTCGGAGACCGCGGGGTGCAGCGACAAGCAGCTTTCGATTTCGACCGGCGAGATATTCTCCCCGCCGCTGATGATCATGTCGTCGACGCGGCCGGTGACGAAGAGGTCGCCATCACCGTCGAAATATCCGGTATCGCCGGTGAAATACCAGCCGCCGCGCAATGCCTTGGCGTCCGCGTCCGGGCGCCGCCAATAACCCTCGAAGGATTCGTCGCCCTGAAGCAGGGCGATGATCTCGCCCTCTTCGCCGGCGGCAGCGACCTCCGCCGCTGAGGTCGCGCCGAGCCGCACCACGCGGATCATCTGGTTGATGCCCGCGCGGCCGGCCGAGCCGGGCTTCGCCGGCGCATTCTGGTCGATGCTGAAGGTGTAGATTTCGGACGAGCCGTAGTGATTGACGAACAGCTCCGGCTTGAACGCGGTGCTGAGGCCCCTGAGCAAGCCGTCCGTCATCGGCGCCCCCGCGAAGCCGAGCTTGCGCACCGAGCTCACATCGCTCGTCGCGAACCGCTCATGGTGCAGCAGGTCATGATAGAGCGTCGGGACGAGGTAGAGATTGGTGATACGCTCGGCCGCGATCAATTCGAGCGCGCGCGCAACGTCGAAACGCGGCAGGCAGACGAAGGCGCCGCCGATCAACGACATGGCCAGCAGCGAGCGCACGCCCATCGTGTGGTAGAGCGGCATGGCGCCGAGCGTGCGCTCGTGTGCCGCGTAGAGGTTCTGCGCGACGTGGGCAAGCGCGGCGGCGCGCTCCGTGCGGTGGCGGCGCGGCACGCCCTTGGGGCGTGCGGTGGTGCCGGAGGTGTAAAGCATCACCGACCAGGCCTCGGCGTCGACCCGCGGCCGAACCGCGGGCGCACCGCCGCGGATCAGAGAATCGAACGCCAAATCCTGCGCGCGCGCCTCGCCGACCGCGATGCGCGGGCGGGCACCCGATCGATCTGACGAACGGACGGCCGCGGCGGAGACGTCCTCGTAGATGATCGCCTTCGCGTCGGCGTCGTCCACGCAGAAATCCAGCTCATGTGCGCTGCAGCGCCAATTGAGCGGGGTGACGATGATGCCGGCGAATTGGCACGCCCAATGGATCGTCGCCGCTTGCCAGCGATTCTGCAGCACCGTCACGAGATGGTCGCCAGCTTCGAGTCCGAGCGCGTCGAAGCCGGCAACGAGCGCCGAAATTTTTTCGTACCAAGCGCTGTAAGCGAGATGGACATCGCCGTCGACGATCGCGAGCGCGTCCGCGTCGCGCGCGACGCTGGCGAGGAAGCTCGAGCCGAGATCAAGCATCTCGGCGGCCTCCCGGCTCGGTCGACCGGTTAGCTCCATCGGGCGCCGCGTCCATCGCGGCAGCCCTCCCGCAGCGAACGACAGCCGCCGGCCTGAGTTGGCCCCGCCGCTCGGCAATGGTACATCTGCGCACAGGCGTTGGCATCGAGATGAGTATGACCCAAATTCGCACGTCGCTCCAACCGGCCGACGACCTCGAGCCGGCGCGCACCCACGGCGACAACAGGCCGCTGCCGGTCCGTTCGCTGCGGGACTGGCTCGATCATCTCGCGGCGCGCGATCGGCTGGTGGTGGTCAAGCCGGGCATTGGCCTGCGCTTCGACCTGGCGGCCATCGCCAAGCGTCTCGACGGATTGCGCGCCACTGTATTTCCACGCCCCGGCGGACATTCGATTCCGATCGTCTCGGGGCTGATTTCCGACCGCGGCTGGATGGCCGAGGCCATGGGGGTCGAGCCGGGGGAGGTTCTTGCCCGCTTTCAAGAGGCCGCGCGGGATCCGATCCCCTGGCGGGAGACGGCCTCGGCGCCGGCGCACGAGGTGGTCCATCGGCACGTGGATCTCGAGCGGCTGCTTCCGCTCCCCACCCACAACGAGCACGACGGCGGCCCTTATGTCTCGGCCGGGCTGATGATCACCCGCAACCCGCGCACGGGAAAGCAGAACGTTTCCATCCACCGCTGCCAATTGCATGGGCCCAACCGGCTCGGCGTGCTGCTTTTGCCGCGCCATGCCCACATGTTCTTCGAGATGGCGGAGCAGGGGGGACGGGCGCTCGAAGCGGCCATCGTCGTGGGGATCGACCCGCTCACCCTGCTCGCGTCTCAAGCCATCGCTCCGATCGACGTCGACGAGTTGGAGATTGCCGGTGCGCTGCATCGGCGGCCGCTGTCCGTGGTCAAATGCCTGACCAGCGACTTGCGGGTGCCGGCGGAGGCCGAGATCGTGATCGAGGGCCGCTTGCTGCCCGGCGTGCGCGAGCCCGAAGGACCGTTCGGCGAATTCCCGCAATATTACGGCGAGCGCGCCGACCGGCACGTGATGGAGATCGACGCGGTCACGCACCGCAAGGACGCGATCTTCCACACCATCGTCGGCGGCGGTCTGGAGCACCTGTTGCTGGGCGCGATCCCGCGCGAAGCGACCCTGCTGGCGCACCTGCAGCGGTCCTTTCCCAACGTTCGCGACGTGCATCTCTCCCGTGGCGGCGCATGCCGCTATCACCTCCACGTCCAGATTCGCAAGCGCCAGGAGGGCGAGGCCAAGAACATCATGCTCGGCGCCTTTGCCGGGCACTACGACGTGAAGCACGTGATCGTCGTGGACGAGGATGTCGACATCCATAATGCCGCCGAGGTCGAATGGGCGGTGGCGACCCGTTTCCAGGCCGACCGCGATCTCGTGGTCGTGCCGGAGAGCCAGGGTTCGAAGCTCGATCCCTCGACCCGCGACGGGGTCGGCGCCAAGATGGGACTCGACGCGACCAAGCCGCTCGCCGCGGCCGAAATGACGTTCAAGCGCATTCGCGTTCCGGGCGAGGAGACCGTCGACGTCGCGGCGCTGCTTGCCAGCACCGGCCGCATGGATTGGCGCGAGGCGGTGAAGCGCTGACTACGCCAGCTCGCTCAACGGAAAGCGCGCCACATCGCGCAGCAAGGCGATGAAGCCATCGGCCTGATGCTCTGCGGTTAGACGGCCTTTCTCCGCGGTGGCCGCCGACGCGTCGCCCACGGCTCCGTCGGGATTGATGTCCTGCGCAATCCATCCGAAGCCGTGCTGGTCCGCCGGGCGCAGATGCTTGTAGCCCTTCTCCATCTCGGCGGCCTTCGACGGGAACAGCTTCGCCTTGGTCATGTCGACGAGGTCGGGCCGGAAATGAAGCATCAACGAGGTCTCGATGTCGCCGGCGTGAATGCCATGGCTCACATCGAAGGCGGAATAGAGAGCTGTAGGCAGACCGAAGCGGTGCCACTGTATCGCGACGGCCAGCATGCCGAGCCGTACGCGCAAATCGCGCGTTACGATGCCGACCACATCGGTATTGCCGCCGTGCGAATTGGCAATCACCATCTTGCGCAAGCCGGCGCGGTGCACGCCTTCGCCGATCTCGAACCAGCTGCGAACGAGATTGTCGGCCGAATGGGTGATGGTGCCGCCGGAGCGCAGATGCTCATCGGACTTTCCGATCGTCTGGGTGGGAAGCAACAGCACGTGCAGATCGCCAGGCAGGCGCGCCAGCACGGTCTTGATCAGGCCCTCGGCGATCGCGGTATCGGTCATGACCGGAAGATGCGGGCCATGCTGCTCGGTCGAGGCGACCGGCAGGATCGCGACCGTGGCGTTGGGGTCGAGCCCGGCAAATTCGCTCGACTTGAGCTCCGCCCAGAACCGCTTGGCCATCATGAGTCCTTCAGTACCGGTCGGCGTGGCGGCCGGTGCCTTGGCGCCGCGCGGATGGTATAGCAAAAGTCCTGGTCGTCATTGTACAGCGCATTCCGGCTAGATCGAATCAGCGCATGCGCAAGAGGCGGTCTTCTCCACGCGCGGGGGGCGGCTGTCTTCAAGCGGAAAGAAACATGCTCTAGCATGCTGGGGTTGCCGCCCCCATGGCGGGACGAGGCGAGCATGAGTGCGGTGCGCTTCCTGTTGAACGGAACGCCATGCAGCGAGGATGGCGCCCCGCCGAGCATGACGGTGCTCGACTGGCTTCGCACCCGCGCGCATCTCACCGGAACCAAGGAAGGTTGCGCGGAGGGCGATTGCGGCGCCTGCACCATCGTCCTCGGTCGACGCGTCGACGGATCGTTGCAGCTCCGCGCGGTGAATTCCTGCCTGATGATGCTGCCGCAGATCGACAATTGCGCGGTTCTCACGGTCGAGGGTTTGGCGGGCCCGGACGGGGCGCTCCATCCGGTGCAACAGGCGCTCGTCGATGCCGACGCCACCCAGTGCGGCTTCTGCACGCCGGGCTTCGTGATGGCGATGTTCGCCTTCCACCACGGCGGCGAGCCGGCCGACACCGCGATCGTGCATGAAGCGCTCGCCGGCAACCTCTGCCGCTGCACCGGTTACCGGCCGATCGCGGCGGCTTGCCGGCGCGTTGCGCACGGACCGGCCGATCGCTTCGTTGCCGAATTGCCCGCGCTCGCTGATGCTTTGTCGGCGCTGCCGGTAGGCGTGGACTACCATTACGGCGCACAGACGTTTCTCGCGCCGCGGTCGCTCGCCGCCCTCTTTGCCGCGATGGCGCAGGTTCCGGACGCAATCCTGCTCGCGGGCGGCACCGATCTCGGGCTGCGCGTCAGCAAGGACCGCGAGGCGCTGCCGCTCGTGATCTCGCTCGAGGCCGTTGACGAGTTGCGGCGGATCACGCCGGCGGCCGACGCGATCGAGATCGGCGGCGCGGTCACGTACACCGATGCTTTGCCCTATCTCGATCGGCACTTTCCATCCTTCGGCGCCCTCGTCCGCCGCATCGGTTCGCGGCAAATTCGCAATCTCGGAACGATTGCCGGCAATCTGGCGACGGCTTCCCCGATCGGGGACACCATTCCCTGCCTGATCGCGCTCGACGCCACGGTCACGCTCGCCTCGCGCACGGGGCAGCGCGTGCTGCCGGTGGAATCATTCGTCACCGGCTATCGCAAGAGCGCGCTCGCGGCGGGCGAGGTCATCGCCGCGATCCGCATTCCCTTGCTCGCCGCGGGCCAGGACTTTGCGGCCTACAAAGTTTGCAAACGCTTCGACCAGGATATCTCGACCGTGGTCGCCGCCTTCCGGCTCGAGCGGCGCGGCGGGAAGGTCGCAGAGCTGCGGGCGGCCTTTGGGGGCTTGGCGGCGCGCGCGATGCGGGCGCGCAGCCTCGAAGGCCCGGTGAAGGGCCGGCCATGGGCGCCGGCCTGGCTCGCCGACATCGATGCCTTGCTGGCGCGCGACTTCACGCCGATCGCGGACCACCGCGGCGGAGCGGCTTATCGCTTGCGCGCGGCGGCGGGCCTGTTGCGCCGCTTCCAGCTCGAAACGTCTTTGGCGGAGCCCATGCGGGTGGAGGCGCTATGAGCGACGTCACGGCACGAATTCGCGGCGCGGTCCACGCTGCGGTGGGCCACGACAGCGCCGTCGCCCATGTCACCGGCGCGGCGCGCTACCTCGATGATGTTCCGATCGTATCGGGAACGCTGGAAGCGGCCCTGGTGCTGAGTCCGCATGCGCATGCCCGTATCCGCCGCATCGATCTCTCCGCCGCCCTCGCCGCCCCGGGCGTGCTCGCCGCGATCACCGCCGCCGACATTCCCGGCAAGAACGACATCGCGCCGATGCGCAGCGATGAGCCGGCATTGGCCGCGGACGTGGTCGAATACGACGGGCAGCCGGTGGCGGCGATTGCGGCGACGACGCTCGATCGCGCGCGCGCGGCGGCAAAGCTCGCCGCGATCGACTACGAGCCGCTCCCCCCGGTGCTGACGATCGAAGAAGCGATGGCGCGCGAGAGTTACGTTTCGCCGCCGCAAATCATGGTTCGCGGGGAGGTCGAGGAAGCGCTCGCGCGCGCGCCGCACCGCCTTGCCGGCGAATTGCGCTGCGGCGGTCAGGATCATTTCTATCTCGAAGGGCAGATCGCGCTCGCGACCCCGGGCGAGGCTTCCGACATGCATGTGTGGAGCTCGACCCAGCACCCGACCGAAGTTCAGCGCGGCGTCGCACATCTTCTCGGCCTGCCCTTCAACGCCGTCACGGTCGAGGTGCGGCGGATGGGCGGCGCGTTCGGCGGCAAGGAGAGTCAGGCGACCATCATCGCCGGCATCGCCGCCGTGCTCGCCTGGAAGGCACGGCGGCCGGTGAAATTGCGACTGCCGCGCGATGACGACATGCGCGCCACCGGCAAGCGCCATCCGTTCTTGATTCGCTACGAAGTCGGCTTCGACGCCGACGGCCATATCCTCGCGCTCGACCTCACGCTCGCCGCCGACGGCGGCAACGTGGCCGACCATACGCCGGCCGTGCTGACGCGCGCGCTGTGCCACGCCGACAATTGCTACTTTCTTCCCAACGTCCGCTTCCGCGGCCTGCCGTGCAAGACCAACACCGTGTCGAATACCGCGTTCCGGGGCTATGGCGGGCCGCAGGGCATGCTTGCGATCGAGACGGTCATCGAGGCTATCGCGCGTCGACTCGGCTTCCCCGTTCATACCGTACGGCGGCGAAACTTCTACGGCATCGGCCGCAACGACGTCACTCCTTACGGCATGACGGTCGAGGATAACATCATCGAGCGTGTCGTCGACGAGCTCGACCGCACCGTCGACCTCGCCGCCTGGCGGCGCGACATCGTGAATTTCAATGCGCTCAGCCCGGTGGTGAAAAAAGGTCTTGCCACCATGCCGGTCAAATTCGGCATCTCGTTCAACCGCCCGGCGCTCAACCAGGCGGGCGCGCTCGTTCACGTTTATACCGACGGCAGCGTGGTGCTCAACCACGGCGGCACCGAGATGGGGCAGGGGCTGTTCATCAAGGTGGCGCAGGTGGTCGCTGAGGTGTTTGAGATCGACGTCGATCACATCCGGGTGTCCGCGACCAGCACGGCGAAGGTGCCGAACACGTCGGCCACGGCCGCATCCTCGGGCTCCGATCTCAATGGCATGGCCGCGCTTCATGCCTGTCAGCAGATCAAGGCGCGGATGACCGAGGTGGCGGCGGATCACTTCGCGGTGCCGACGGACGAGATCGTGTTCGACTCGAACCGCATCTATGCCGGAAATCGCAGTCTGTCCTTCGCCGAGCTTGCGGCGCTGTCGTGGGAGAAACGGGTATCGTTGTCGGCGGCGGGCTTCTACCGCACGCCCGAGATTCACTGGGATTTCGCCACCAATACGGGGCGGCCGTTCTACTACTTCGTCTACGGCGCGGCCGCCGCCGAGGTCGCGATCGATACGCTGACCGGCGAATCACGCGTGCTGCGCGCCGAGCTCGTCCAGGATTGCGGTCGCTCGCTCAATCCGGCGATCGACCTCGGCCAGATCGAGGGGGCATTCGTCCAGGGCATGGGCTGGCTCACGACCGAGGAATTGTGGTGGGACGGCGAAGGCCGCCTGCGGACCCATGGCCCATCGACCTACAAAATTCCCGGCAGCCGCGACGTGCCGCCGATCTTCAATACGCGGATGCTCGAGGATGCGCCGAACCGCGCCGCGACGATCTTCCGCTCCAAGGCGATCGGCGAGCCGCCGCTGATGCTGGCGATCTCCGTGTGGCTCGCCATAAGGGACGCCATCGCGAGCCTCGCCGACCATCGGCTGGCGCCTCGTCTCGACGCGCCGGCCACGCCGGAACGGGTGCTGGCCGCGATCGAGGACATGCGGGCGCGCACGAAGCGCTAGCAGGCAAAAACCAACGCGTTCTGTTGCTGCCGGCCGATTCCCTCCATCCGCCACATTCGGCCTTATACACGCTGCTGCGTCGGCGGTCGCCGTCAGTGAGCGTTGTTTTACCATGCAGCCGATCATTTCGGTCTCAAACGTTTCGAAGACTTACGCCTCCGGCTTGCGGGCTCTGGAGCGCGTCAACCTCGATATTCGCCGTGGCGAGATTTTTGCGCTGCTGGGCCCGAACGGCGCCGGCAAGACGACGCTGATCAGCATCATTTGCGGAATCGTGACCTTGACCGAAGGCACGGTCTCGGTCGCCGGTCACGACATCGGCAGAGATTACCGCGTGACTCGATCGATGATCGGTCTCGTCCCGCAGGAGCTGACGACCGACGCGTTCGAAACGGTCTGGGCAACGGTGTCCTTCAGCCGCGGACTGTTCGGCAAACCGCGCAATCCCGACTACATCGCAAAGGTGCTCAAGGAGCTGTCCCTGTGGGACCGCAAGGACAGCAAGATCATGACGCTGTCCGGCGGAATGAAACGCCGGGTGCTGATCGCCAAGGCGCTCTCGCACGAGCCGCAGATCCTCTTCCTCGACGAACCGACGGCCGGCGTCGACGTCGAACTGCGCAAGGACATGTGGGACATCGTGCGTGCTCTGCGCGCCGAGGGCGTGACCATCATCCTGACCACGCACTATATCGAAGAGGCCGAAGAAATGGCCGATCGCATCGGCGTGATGCACAGGGGGAAAATCATTCTGGTCGAGGACAAGGTCGAGCTGATGCGCAAGCTCGGCAAGAAGCAATTGACGCTGCATCTGCAAAAGCGGCTCGACGCTTTGCCGGACGCGCTCGCCGCGCATCGGCTCACGCTCGCGGCCGGCGGCAGCGAAATCATCTACACCTACGACACGCAAGGCGAGCGCACCGGCATCACCGCCTTGCTCAAGGATCTCAATCTCGCGGGCATCCGGTTCCGCGACCTGCACACGACGCAAAGCTCGTTGGAAGACATCTTCGTCGACTTGGTGAGGCAACGGCGATGAATCTCAGGGGCGTGCGAGCAATCTACCTCTTCGAGATGGCGCGCACCGGACGCACGCTGCTGCAGAGCATCGTGTCGCCGGTGGTTTCCACGTCGCTCTATTTCGTGGTCTTCGGCGCGGCGATCGGCTCGCGCATCACCGAGATCGAGGGCGTCGCTTACGGCGCTTTCATCGTGCCCGGACTGATCATGCTGATGCTGCTGACCCAGAGCGTCATGAACGCGTCCTTCGGCATCTACTTTCCCAGGTTCACGGGAACGATCTACGAAATCCTGTCGGCGCCGATTTCCTATCTCGAGATCGTCATCGGATATGTGGGGGCCGCCGCCACCAAATCCATCATCCTCGGGCTGGTCGTGCTGGCAACGTCGGGGCTGCTGATCCCGCTGCGGATCGCCCACCCGGTGTGGATGATTGCATTCCTCGTGCTGACCGCCGTGAGCTTCAGCCTGTTCGGCTTCATCCTCGGGCTCTGGGCCGACGGATTCGAAAAGCTGCAAGTCGTGCCGCTCTTGATCATCACGCCGCTGACCTTTCTTGGCGGCACGTTTTATTCCATCAACGTGTTGCCTCCGGTTTGGCAGACGGTCGCCTTGTGCAATCCGGTGGTCTATCTCATCAGCGGCTTCCGCTGGAGCTTCTTCGAGACCGCCGACGTGAGCGTAGCCTTGAGCTTGGCGATGACGGTCCTCTTCCTCGCCGTCTGCCTGGCGATCGTGTGGTTGACCTTCAAGACCGGCTATCGACTGAAGAAGTAGTCGCGGCGGCTCGAGCGAACCGAGCGGCACGCTCAGGCGGCCGCGCTCATGGACGAGCGGAAGGCCCAACCCGTGAAATAGGCCTCGACATAGGCGAACACGGCGTACATCACGATGCCCTCGACCGCGAGGCCGAGCAGGCACGCGAAGACGAGCGGCATCTGGAAGTTCGATCCGGCCTGCACCATCAGATGACCGAGCCCGGAATTGGCGCCGATGGTCTCGGACATCACGGCGCCGACGAAGGCGAGCGTGATGGCGACTTTGAGGGAACCGAACAGATAGGGCTGGGTGCGTGGAATCCCGACTTTGAGCATGATGTCGAGCTTCTTGGCCCCGAGCGCGCGCAGCACGTCCTCGAGCTCCGGTTCCATGCTCGCGAGCCCGGTCGCCACGTTCACCACGATCGGAAAGAACGAGATCAGAAAGGCGGTGAGCACCGCGGGCACGATGCCGATGCCGAACCAGATGATCAGGATCGGCACCACTGCCACCTTGGGGATCGAGTTGAAGCCGATCATCACGGGATAGAGGCCGCGATAGATCGTGCGCGACCAGCCCACGATGATGCCGAGCACGATGCCGAAGGCGACGGCAAGGGCAAAACCGGCAAGCGTCGTCCACAGCGTGACGAAAGCGTTCTTGGCGAGCGGCAGCCAGTACTGGCCGACGGCTTGAAATATCTGCGACGGCGCCGGGAGCACGAAGGTATCGACCTTGAAAATGCGGCAGACGAGCTCCCAGAGCACGAAAATGCCGAGGGTGAACAGCCAGGGCGACAGTTTTTCCAACGTGGAGCTCATGGCTTGCGCACCTCCGCGATTTTGGCCCGCAGCTCGTGTACGATGGCGGTGAAATGCGGCTCGAAGCAGATGTCGAGGTCGCGCGGGCGCGGCAAATCGACCGTCTTGGTCATGACGATGTGTCCGGGTCGCGCGCTCATGACATGAATGTTGTCGGCGAGGAACGCCGCCTCGCGCAGGTCATGCGTGACCAGGATCACGGTGAACCCGAGCTTCTGCCACAAGTCGCGCAGCACGCACCACAATTCCTCGCGCGTGAAGGCGTCGAGCGCGGCGAACGGCTCGTCGAGCATCAACAGCGCCGGCTGATGGATCAGTGCGCGGCAGAGCGAGACGCGCTGTTGCATGCCGCCGGAGAGCTCCCAAGGAAAACGCTGGGAGAAGCCGTCGAGCCCGACGGTCTTGAGCAGTGCCTCGGCCTCGTCGCGGTAGTGTTGCCTCTCGCGTCGGAACTTGCGGCGGTGCGGCTCGACGATCTCGAGCGGCAGGAGCACGTTGTCGATGACCTTGCGCCAGGGCAGGAGATTCGGGTTCTGGAACGCCATGCCGGCGATCTTGACCGGCCCGCGTACCCTATCGCCGAAAATGACGATGTCCCCGGAATCGGGGGGCACCAGCCCGGTCACGATCTTCATCAACGACGACTTGCCGCAGCCCGAGGGCCCCACCACCGCGGCGAATTCGCCACGGGGGACGTTGAGGCTCGTGTCCCTCAAGGCGAGAACGCCGCCGCCGGCGCTGCGGTAGGTCAGCGTGACGTGATTGATATCAACGGAGCCGGTCATGGATGCCATCGGACGGCCCCTATGTCCCGGTTACTCGGCAACGAGGAACGTCGTGTAACGGTGCGCCGCAGGCCCGGGACCATTCCGCCCGTGGCGATCCCGAATCAACGATGGCAATACCGCGTGACGCTGCGCCGCGTCCCGGATGCCTCACAATCTCCGCTCGGCCGCGGGCGGTAGATATTGGCTGGTGAAGATGTCCTCCGCCGTCGGCCGGTTCTTGAACTCGTAGGTCAGCCCGATCTGGTCGATCGATTTGGCGAGCCGCGCCATGTCGACGCCGCCGAAGCCGTTGGCCTTCACCCACGGCGTTACAAAATTGTCGCGCAGCGACATTTTCAGCCGATCAAGCTCGATCTTTGGATCGGCGGTCTCGTTCCGCGCCATCACCGATTTAATCGCCGTATCGGGGTCCTTGATAGTATCGAGCACGCCCTTGATGGTGGCGCGCACAAAGCCGGCGACCACCTTCGGATTGGCCTTGGCGTAGTCCGGATTGACGATGATGGCGTTGCCGTAGAGCACGAGGCCGTAGTCCGCCATCAGCATGATCTTGATGTCGTCGGGTTTAATCCCTTTTTGCAGCAGGTTGTAATACATAGAAAACGAAAAGCCGGTGATGGCGTCGACCTTGCCCTCGGCGAGCATCGGTTCGCGCACCGGGAAGCCCACGTTCTCGATCTTGACCTTGGACTCGTCGATGCCGTTTTCCTTCACGAACGCCTTCCATTGCGCGAAGGCGCCGTCGGCAGCCGGGGCGCCGAGCACCCGGCCTTCGAGGTCCTTCGGCTTGGCGATGCCGGTCTTGGCGGTGGTGCCGACGGCGAATGCCGGCTTGTCGTACATCATCAACACAGCCTGGACTCTCTTGTCCGGGTTCTGGTCCCGGAACTTGACCAGCGAGTTGATGTCGAAGAAGCCGATGGGATAGGTGCCGGCGGCGACGCGAGCGATGCCGGCGACGGAGCCGGGACCTGAGTCGACGGTGACGTTGAGGCCTTCGGCCTTGTAGTAGCCTTTGTCGATGGCGACGAAGTAGGGGGCCGCCGGGCCCTCGAACTTCCAGTCGAGGGCGAACTTCACATCGGTCTGCGCGCAAACGGGGCTTGCCGTCAGTGCGGCCGCCGCCGCTCCCGCGAGCATGCCGAAAAGCTTGATCCTGTCCATGTTCGACGCTCCCTGTGAGGCCGGTCGACCGGCGCGCGCTATGCGTTGCTCAGCAATCGCCATGCCAGCCCGGGGGCTTGCGTGGACGGACGGCAACGCGCCACTCATGCCGCAAGACTAGGCATTTTGCCCGGTCTTGCCTATTCCCAAGTCAGCCCTGTGCGAATCGTCAGCTGCCGCGATAGGTGCAATAGTTCCACGGCGTCACCAGCAGCGGCACGTGGTAATGGCCTTCCGGCTCCGCGACCGCGAATCTGACCGGCACGACGTCGAGAAACGGCGGCTCGTCCTGCCGCGCGCCCACGCCCGCGAAGTAGTCGGCAACGTGGAAGCGCAATTCGTAACGGCCGATCGGCAACGGCCGCCCGGCGATCAGCGGTTCATCGGTGCGGCCGTCGCGATTGGTCGTGGCGCGCGCGATCATGCGCTGCTCGCCATTGGCGGATAATTCGAGAAGCTCGATCATGACTCCAGTGGCAGGACGTCCGGCCTGGGTATCGAGCACATGGGTCGACAGACGGCCGTGCACCTCGAGGCCATCGGTGGCTTCGATGCGTTGGTCGAGGCGAAGCGCGGCGATGCGGAAGATTTCGCCAAGCGCCGTTTCGGTTTCCGCCGACATGGTATTTTGCAGCCGGCGTTCGAACTGCTGCAAGATCGAATCCTTGCTGTGCCGCCGCACGCAGATGATGAAGGGCATGCCAAATTTCTCGCGGTAGGCGTCGTTGAGGCGATGGAATTGCGCAAATTCCGCCTCCGACAGGCGATCGAGGCCGGCGCTCGCCTGTTCCGCCTTGGACTCGACGGTTATGGTGCCTGCGCGCGCCGCCTTGCCCGCGAGATCGGGATGGCCCTTGATCAACGCCAGCCGCTGCTCCCGCGGCGCGGCGCGCACCGCATCCATCATCGCCGCGTGCAGAGCGGCAAGCGTGGCGAACGGCCGCTGCTTCAACGCGGCTTGCGCCACCCACGGCGCGTGCTCGTACACGTCCCCCAGCGCGGCCATGAAGCCGGCCTCGTCCGCCGCGTTCAGGTTTGCGAGCGCCATTTTCGTCATGTCGTGCTACCGAATCATCGGGGCGGCAGCGGCGAGCGAGCGATGCTCGCGATGCCAGTGCCGCGCGATGTCAAGCCTCGTCGCGAGCCACACCCGCTCGCGCGCCGCGACATAGTCGAGAAAACGCGTGAGCGCCGCCGCGCGCCCCGGCCGCCCGGCCAGCCGGCAGTGCAGTCCGATCGACATCATTTTGGGCGCCCCTTCGCCCTCGGCATAGAGCAAGTCGAAGGCGTCCTTGAGATAGGCAAAAAATTCATCGCCATTGCCGAAGCCCTGCGCATTGATGAACCGCATGTCGTTGGCATCGAGCGTATAGGGAACGATCAGATGCGGTCCGTTCGGCCCGTTGACCCAATAGGGTAGATCGTCGGCGTAGGAATCGGAGGAATAAAGGAAACCGCCTTCGTCGAGCACGGCCTTCAAGGTGTTGACCGAGGTGCGGCCGGTGTACCAGCCCAGCGGGCGCTCCCCCGTTGCCTGCATGTGGACGCGAATCGCCTCGGCAAGATGCGCGCGCTCTTCTTCCTCGGGCACGTCCTTGTAGTCGATCCATTTGAGGCCGTGGCTTGCGATCTCCCAGCGCGCTTCGCGCATCGCCGTGACTGCTTCGGGTGAGCGCGCCAGCGCGCTGGCAACGCCGAACACGGTCACCGGCACGTCGCGCTTTGTGAACAAGCGCCACAGCCGCCAGAAGCCGGCGCGCGAGCCGTACTCGTACATGGATTCTACGTTCATGTGGCGTGCTCCCGGCCAAGGCGCCGCGCCGAGCACGTCGGAGAGAAACGCCTCCGAGGTTGCATCGCCGTGCAAGATGTTGCGCTCCCCGCCCTCCTCGTAATTGACCACGAACTGGAGGGCGATACGCGCGCCGCCCGGCCAGCGCGGGTCGGGCGGGTCGCGGCCGTAACCGGCGAGATCGCGGGGATATTTGGAAAAATCAGCCGGGGACATGGCCTGTCATAGCGATCCGGATCGATTAGCTCGACATGGTCGCGTTGCCCCGCGAAACGCATCCGCGACGCTCGCGTTGCGGACGGTATCACGGCGGACCCATATTCCAGTTCCGGCGATACCGATCCGTGCTGGTGCGGAACAACAACTACCTGAGCTGATCCACCACTACGGTATCATATACAGTTTCGACTCAAGCGTGTCTTGCGCGCGGAGGCTCAGGGTCGCGCGTGTCCGCCCCGATCTATCCTATGCCGATGTCGGGAAGGCTTGGGTTTCCGCGGACGATCTGCCGGTCTTCAAAACACTTTCCAATGTTGCGGCTGGTAGATGATTTCCCGCGCCGGAATGGGCGCTGCCGGCTTGCTCTGCGAGTCTCGCGCGCCCGCCCACGGTTTGATCGCCAGGATGATCGCCACCACCGCAAGGGCCATCCAGAAGACGAGCGCGAACCTCGTTGCTCTGGGTCCCATGTCCTCCTCCCGATGCCAAATTGACATCGTTGTGCGCCGCGGCGGACTTTAGAGCGGAAATCGGAAGGGCTTTGTGAGCTGCGTTAAACTCGGAGAGCTGTGCTGATCCCCTTGCCCGCGATCGCGTGCGGCTCGTGCGCGCCAACGAGGTAATGGAATAAGTCTGGCTGTTCCCGGCCTAGCAAAAAAGGAGCCCCGCGTGAGCGGGGCTCAGTGTTTCGGAGGAACGTCGAACGTGAGAACCGCATATGCGGTACCGATCGACAATCGTGAGGCTAGCTCGGCCAGGGCGGTCATGATGTGATGGCGATCACAAAAATGCGCTCGCGATGTGATGGCAATCACAAAAATGCGGTTTTACCGCGCAGCTCGCACCGCCATGGCTGACTTCGCGGTCGCTGTGTGGCTAATCAGGATTTGGCAGTGCTGCTTTGCGCCGCCAGTTCTTCGAGCCGTTTGGCCAACTGCTTGAGCTCCCATTCCCGCGCCAGCGCGGCCGCTGTGCGCCAGGTTGGCTTTTGCTCGCTGAGACGCGGCAAGCGCGCCTTGCGGTCCATGGTGGCGATCGATCGGAATAGCCGCAATCTATTGGCCTGCGCCGGAAAACGCCCCGCTTTAAGGGCGTTCTCCAACGTGCCGTATGTGTGCAGCACCTGTGCCGCTCCCGCCGCCCCCAGTCCCGCAACTCCCGGCAGCTTGTCCGATGGGTCGCCGCGCAACGCGATGAAATCCGGAACCTGGTGGGGATCAACTCCATAACGCAAGCGAACCTCGGCTGGACCGATCCGGGCGATCTCGCCCGCGCGAACCGGATAAAGAATGGTCGTGCTGGGGGAGGCAAGTTGGAATGTATCGCGGTCTCCGCTCGCGACCAGGACCGTGCCGCCCCGCCGCTCTTCGGCCGCGGTCGCGGAGGCAAGAAAGTCGTCGGCTTCATACCCGGATGCCTTGGCATTCGCAAAACCGCAGGCGGCGACAAATTCGGGCAATGCGTCAAGTTGCTCGAGCAATTCGTCGTCGAATTCGCGGCCGCTCTGATAGGCGGGGAATTGCGCGTGACGGTAGGTCGGCGCGTCCACCGTGTCCCAACCTACGAGCACGGCGCGCGGTTGCTCCGTCCGGTAGAACTTCAGCAGGAAATTCGCGAAGCCAAGGATTGCACCGGCAGGCTTGCCTCCGCGTCTCAAAATCGTCTTGGGTAAAGCATGGTAGGCGCGATGCGCGAAGGAATCTCCGTCGATCACCAACAGTGGCCGACGGGTCGGCGCTGGTACGTTCCGCCGCAGCGAACCTCGCGCGGTCTTGCGCCCGGCGCTCGGAGACTTTCGCCGCGCCTTCGCATCGTTGCGCAGCACGATCCAGGCCGGGGCGTGATCGCTGGCGCCTTGTCTGCCACGAATTTGACGATCGACGCCCGCGCTGACAAGCCGGCCCGCGGCTTGGGCGCTCAGCAGCAAATGATCGATACGAAGGCCCGCGTCCCGAGGCCATCGGTTTCGCATGTAGTCCCAGAACGTGTACATCGGCGCATCAGGATGCAGCGTGCGGATTGCGTCAATCCAGCCTTGCTCGAGAATGCGCTGAAAAAGAGCGCGGCTTGCCGGCTGAACGAGTGCGTCTTTCGCATAGGATTGCGTTCGATAGATATCACGGTCCGTCGGCACGACGTTGTAGTCGCCCGCGAGCACGACCGGGACGCCCGCGCCGTAAAGCTCCTCGGCATGGGTCGCAAGGCGTTCCATCCAAGCGAGCTTATACGCGAATTTGGGGCCCGGCTGTGGGTTGCCGTTCGGGGCATAGAGCGACGTGATCAGCACGCCATGCACCGCCGCCTCGATATAGCGGCTCTGTGTGTCAGCCGGATCGCCCGGCAACTGCGTGCGCGTGACAATGGGCTCACAATCGCGGCCGAGGATGGCGACTCCGCTCCACGACTTTTGGCCGCGCCAAGCCGCGCCATAACCCGCTTTCGCGAGCGCCGCCTGCGGAAACTCCGCATCCGCCGCCTTGAGTTCCTGAAGCGAGACGACATCGGGCTTCGCGGTGCGCAGCCAGTGCAGGAGGTTGGCGAGGCGCTTGTTGATATTGTTGATGTTGAAGGTCGCGATTTTCATCCCGCCCCGCACAGTGAGTGCGAAGTCCGCTCGACGAGAACGGCGTAGCGTAGCGGAACCGACAAGCCAATGCTGACGTCGGTCGATGTGGCGCGTCTCGGCGGCTCGTCACTGCGACGGCGCGCCGGCCGCCAGCCAGGTGGCGAGGATTTGGCGCTCTTGCGCCGTCATCGCGGTGACGTTGCCAGGCGGCATGGCATTCGAGCGCACCGCGTTGATCTCGATCAGATGCGCGTGACGGCGGATGTTGTCGGGATCGTCGAGGATGACTCCTTTGGGCGGCGCATGCACGCCAGGCCACACCGGTTCGTTGCGATGACACATGCTGCAGCGGGCGAGGATCGCATTGTGTGCTGCCTTGATGTCGAGCCGATCGGCGCGTGGACCGATCTCCGCGGGTCCGGCGCCCGAGAGCCAGGCCACGGCCACCATCCCGGCGGCGGCCACGCCCCACGTCCACCACGGGCTGCCTTTGCCCTCGTGTCGGGAATTGAAAAAGTGGCGGATGACGGGGCCGATGGCCAGCACGATCGCGACGATCAGCCAGTTGAAACGGGTCGCGAACATCAGCGGATAGTGGTTGGCGATCATCAGGAAGACGACGGGCAGCGTGAGGTAGTTGTTATGGACGGAGCGCTGCTTGGCCTCTTCGCCCCACGCCGGATTGGGCGCTTTGCCGGCGAGCAGCGCCGCGACGGTCTTCTTCTGGTTCGGGATGACGATGAGGAAGACGTTCGCCACCATGATGGTGCCGATCAGCGCGCCGATCTGGGTAAAGGCGCCGCGTCCGCTGAACACGTGAGTAAAGCCATAGGTGAGCGCGACGAGAAAGACGTAGCCCACCAGCGCAAGCGCAACCTCGTGCCGGCCGAGCGCGGACCGGCACAGCGCCTCGTAGACGAGCCAGGCGAGCACGAGGCTTGCGAACGCGACGGCCGCGGCGGTCGGTGCGGTCAGGTCGAGCACGGATTTGTCGATGAGATAGAGTTCCGCGCCGAGATAGTAGACGATCACCAGCAGCGCGAAGCCGGAGAGCCAGGTGGTATAGGCTTCCCACTTGAACCAGGTAAGCTCATCCGGCATGCGTGCGGGGGCGATGAGATACTTCACCATGTGGTAGAAGCCACCGCCGTGGACCTGCCAGGCGTCACCCTGGACACCCTGCGGCAGACCCGATCGCGGCTTGAGACTGAGATCGAGATGGATGAAATAAAATGAACTGCCGATCCAAGCGATGCCAGCCACGACGTGCAGCCACCGCACGATGAGGCTCAACCATTCGGTGAGCACCGCAACCACGACAGAAAACCCCCCTCTCTACCTTCGGCCAACTTTTTCTCTCGGCAGGATGACAGACGCGTGTTGAACGTTGCAAGAGCCGTGCTGACGAAATAGTGCATGGGCATGGTGACGCAAGCGATGGATGGGGTCGGCAGCGAGCCGGGCGCGTTCGGCAAGCGAATCATGGAGCTCGCCGAGCGGCTCGCGCAATGGTCTGAGATCTCCGACGGATTGACCTGCACCTATCTCTCGCCCGCGCATCGCTCCGTTGCCGCGGAAATCCGCAACTGGATGCGCCAGACGGGACTGATCACCGAGATCGACGCGGTCGCTAACGTCGTCGGGCGCTACGCCGCGGCCGATCCGGCGGCGCGGACGCTGATCGTGGCGTCGCACTACGATACGGTCCGCAACGCCGGCAAATACGACGGTCGGCTGGGCGTTCTGACCGCGCTGGTGCTGGTCGAGCACCTGAAATGGCTTGGCCGCGAGTTGCCCTTTCATCTCGACGTCATCGCATTCTCGGAGGAAGAGGGGGTGCGCTTTTCGTCAAGCTTTCTCGGCAGCCGCGCGGTGGCGGGGCGGTTCGACGGCAAACTGCTCGAACGGCAAGACGCCGACGGCCACACGTTGGAGGCGGTCATGCGGGATGCGGGCCTCGATCCGGCGCGGATCCCCGCGCTCGCGCGCCGCCGCGAGGAGCTGATGGGATATCTCGAAGTCCACATCGAGCAAGGACCGGTTTTGCTCGAGGAGGGGCTGCCGGTCGGGGTGGTGAGCGCGATTGCCGGCTCCGTGCGCTCGACCGTCACGATCATCGGAGCCGCCGGCCATGCCGGCACCGTGCCGATGACGCGGCGGCATGACGCGGCCGCGGCGGCGGCCGAGCTCGTGCTCTATGTCGAAAGGCGCTGCGCGCAGGAGCCCATGCTCGTCGGCACGGTGGGGCAGCTCTTTGTTCCTAACGGCGCGACCAACATCATTCCAGGCCGCTGCGAGCTCACGCTCGACATCCGTGCCGGCGACGATGCGGCGCGCGATGCCGCCGTGTCGGACGTTGCGGCGGAGATCGCGCGCATCGCTGCAAGACGCGGCGTCAGCATCGAGAGCAGGGAAGTGCAGCGAACGGCCACCGTGCCGTGCTCGCCGCGGCTGCAGTCGCTCTTGGCCGATGCGGTGGCGCGCGCAGGCATAACGCCGCGCCATCTTCCGAGCGGCGCCGGCCATGATGCCATGATGTTCGACGGCCTCACCGACGTCGCGATGTTGTTCGTGCGCTGCGGAAACGGCGGTGTCAGTCACTCGCCGCGCGAGATCATCACCGCCGAGGATGCCGACATCGCTGCGCGCGTCATGCTCGATGCCGTGCTTCGGCTGGCCGAAACGTCATGATGCTGGCGGACGCCATTGTTGCGTTCGTCGATCGCGATTTCGCGCGTGAGACCGAGTTCCTCGCCGAATTGGTGAAGGTGCCGAGCGACAACCCGCCGGGAGATTGCGCGGCGCACGCGAAGCGGGCGCGCCGACTCCTGGAACGGCTCGATCTCGCAGTCGATGCGCATGATGTGCCACGCTCCACGGTCGAGGCGGCGGGCATAAGAGCGTGACCAATCTTATCGTCCGCCATCGTTTCGGCGACGGGCCGGTCGTCGCGCTCAATGCCCACGGGGACGTGGTGCCGCCCGGTCTCGGATGGCGCCTCGACCCTTACGGGGCCGTCATCGAGGACGGCGCGGGCGGTCCGGTCATGTACGGACGCGGCGTGGCGGTGTCGAAATCGGATTTTGCCAGCTACACGTGGGCGCTGCTCGCGTTGAAGGCGGCGGTCGCGCAGGGCGGCAAGCTCGGCGGAACGCTCGAACTCCATTTCACCTACGACGAAGAGGCCGGCGGTAACGTCGGCCCGAAATGGCTGCTTGACCAGGGGCTGGTGAAACCCGACGCGGTGATCGCCGCTGGCTTTTCCTATTCGGTGGTCACCGCGCATAATGGCTGTCTGCATCTCGAGGTGACGGTCACGGGCAAGCAGGCGCATGCCGCCATGCCGGAGGCCGGCGTCGACGCGCTCGAAGCAAGCAATGCCATTCTCGCCGCGCTTTATGCCCATCGGGCGACGCTCGTGCGTATACGCTCGGGCACGGCAGGCATCGTCTCGCCGACGCTGAACGTCGGATTGATCAAAGGGGGCATCAACACCAACGTGGTCCCGGATCAGGTCGTCTTTCGCATCGACCGTCGCGTGATTCCGGAGGAGAACCCCGCCGAAGTCGAAGCCGAATTGCGCGAACTGATCGCGGTTTCGGCCAGGCACAATCCGCAAATCAAGGTCGAGGTGCGGCAACTTCTGCTGGCCGAGCCGCTGACGCCGCAGCCGGGCGCGGATCGGATCGCGGCCGCAATTCAACGCCACGCCAAGCAGATCCTTGGCGTCGAGGTGCCGGTGACCGGCGTCCCGCTTTACACCGACGCGCGCCACTACGCGGCGGCAGGCATTCCGATCGTGCTCTACGGCGCCGGGCCGCGCTCGATCCGCGAAGCAAACGCGCACAACGCCAACGAGAACCTGCGGCTCGAGGACCTGCGTGCCGCGACCAAGATCGTCGCCATGGCGGCCGCCGATTTGCTCGGGACGCGGTGAGTTTGCCCGCGAAGACGGGGCTCAAACTCTCAACGACGCGCTATTGGGAAGGCGCCTGAGCAAGCAGCGCAGCCTCGAACGCGCTCGCGATCGCCTCTTTGCTCTTGCCCGCCCGGACGGCATCGCCGATGACGGTGACTATTTGCCCGGGCTTGGCGAATTGCCGAAAATGGTCGCCCGTTGCGCGGCGGCCCTTGTAGTAGAACCAATCGCGAAACATCGGCATGGAAAAAAGTTGGGAGAAGGGCCGCGAGCGAGCCGCGCCCCAATCGAGCAGATTGGTCGCGATCGTCCCGAGGCCGAGCCTGTAGCGGGCGCCGGTCGCAATCACGAGGCGGTCGAAAGGTGCGAGGACGTCCGGTTGATCGGCGACGTCGCACTCGAAGCGGAATTTGACGCCGTTGCGCGTGCATGCGGCGACAAGGTCGCCGATGTAGCGCTCGAAGCTCGCCGCGCTCGCGGCGACCTCTTGGAACAGCGGCGCCTTGCCGGCGTAGCGAAATGCGCCGCCCGCGCGCGCGTCCTTTTCGAACACCGTCACTTCGTTGCCCGCGGCCACCAGCGACGCGTAGGTCAACCCGGCTGGTCCGGCACCGATGACGGCGATGCGCTCCCCGCGCGGCGGCCGCCGATCGACAAACATCGTCTCGCGGCCGGCTGCACCGTTGACGACGCAACCGATGCGCGCCCCGCCGCGCATTTCGTTGATGCAGGTGTTGCAGGCGAGACATCGCCGGACCGGTTCCCCGCGGCGAAGCTTCGCGACCCATTGTGGATCGGCGATGAGCGTGCGGCCGAGCGCGACGAAATCCGTTTTTCCCGCCGCGACGGCCTGGGTTGCGACCGCGGGATCGCCGAGGCGCCCGACAGCGATCACCGGGACGCGGATCATGTTTTTGACCGCGGCTGCGAAATCGAGAAAGGTTGCGTCCGGAAAGGTCATCGGCGGGAGCACGACCTGCGCCGACGGCAAGGAGCGATAGTGCCCGGCGGTGACGTGCAACGCGTCCGCTCCCGCCTCCGCCGCCCAGAGCGCAATCTGGCGGCCTTCGTCAAACGGCAATCCGCCCGGAAAGAAATCCTCAACCGACAGCCGGTAGACAACCGGCATTCCTGGAACCGCCGCCTTCACCGCGCGCAGCACCTCGAGCCCGAAGCGGGCGCGATTTTCGAGGCTGCCGCCATAGGCGTCCGTGCGGCGGTTCTCGAACGGCGCGTGAAATTGCGAAATGAGGTAGCCATGGGCGGCGTGGATTTCGACGCAGTCGAAGCCCGCCTTGTGCGCCCGCATGGCGGCGGCGGCGTGGGCCGCGATCGTGACGGCGATGCGCGCCTTGGTCATTTCCTCCGGCACGATGGTTTCGAACGTCGTCTCGTAGACTGGATGCGGGATTGCCGAAGGCGCGATGGGCGTCTCCCCGCAAATGTCGAGCCGGGTATGTCCGCCGCCGTGGCCGAGTTGAATCGACGCCTTCGATCCGGCGCCATGAATTTCATCGACCAAGCGTGTGAGGCCGGGCAGAAAACGATCGTCGTAGAGCCCAACCTCGCGGCGGCGATGGCGGCCGACCTTTTCCGGCGATGCCATCTCGACGGTGATGAGGCCAACCCCGCCCTGCGCCCGCGCCAGATAATAGGCGATGGTATCGTCGGTGACGTAACCCTCCTCGTCCGCCGTGCGCGTCGTCATCGCCGGCATGACGATGCGGTTGGGAACTTCGAGTGAGCCGATCCGCGCCGGGGTGAGCAGGATGTTCATGGCAGACGACATGGCTGCGGGCATGCAGCCATTGGGTTTCACAGCACGGGAATCTCGCCGCCGTCGAGATCGACGGTTGCCCCATGCAGCCAGGTTGCACGCGAGGAAACGATGAAGGCGACGAAATCCGCCACGTCTTCGACCTTGCCGTAACGGATGATGCCAGTCTCGCGACAGAACTGCGCGCGGACCTTCGCCTCCGGCTCTCCGGTCCGCTCGACCTCGGCGCGGATACGCCGCCATTGCCGTTCGGTCTCGACCAGCGACGGATGGATACAGTTGACGCGCACGCCGTCCTCCTTGCCGAGGTCGGCGAGGCACTTGGTGAAAGCGGCGACGGCGGCGTTGACCGAGCTGCCGATGGTGAAGCGCTTCTCCGGTTTTCGCCCGCTGGTTCCGCCGATCGCGACCAGCGCGCCGCGGCGCTCCTTCAGGAGCGGCCAGGCCGCGCGTGCGAGCCGCACATGGGCGAAAAATTTCAGCGCGTAGCCGTCTTCCCAATCGGCGTCGGTCAGCGCCAAGAAATCGCCGCGCTTGGTCGCACCGGCATTGTTGATCAGAATGTCGAGTCCGCCGAATTCGCGCCGCACCGCCTCGACCAGGGTCCCGCCTGCGCTCGGGTCGCGCAGATCGAGCGCCCTCACCGCGACCTTGCATCCTTTGCCGCGGATCGACTGCGCGACGTCTTCGAGCGCGCGCGCGTCGCGACCGGTGAGCATGAGGTTGCAGCCCTCCTCGCCGAAAGCCAGCGCGATGCCGCGGCCGATGCCGCGACTCGATCCGGTCACGAGCGCGACCTTTCCCTTCAATCCGAGCTCCATTCAGCAACTCTCCTTTAGACGCGGATGGCGCCATAACGGTGAATTTATCGCATTGAGAGGGGAGGGGATGAAGGGGGCGCTGCGTTCCGCAGGTCATGCCGCTTTTACGGGTCCGCCGACCCAAAGGCGGCGATGGCCGGGACGAGCCCGGCCATCGCGAAGTGGCGCCACGATCGGAACCGCAGTCCGGCGCTAAATCTTGTCCGGAGCCCAGATAATGAAATTGTCCCGGTTCGGCATCTTCACCTGCGGCAAGGTCTTGGCGTCCATTACGTCGTTCTCGCCGATGATTTTGTTGAGCGAGAGGATATAGGCGCTGAGCGCGTAGAGTTCATCGTTGGTCAACGTTTTCGGCATCTGATACGGCATCGATCGGCGGACGACGTCGAACAAGGTCGTGGCATACTTGTAGTAGGGGACGGTCTTCATCGTATCGATGCGGTCGAACTTGCTGGGACCGACCAGGGGCAGCATGCCGGCCGCCGGATTCACCCCGTTCTCGCCGTGGCAGATCGCGCATTTCTGCGAGTAGATCGCAGCACCTTGCGTCGGCGTACCGCTGCCGACCGGCAAGCCGGTGCCATCGGGCAGGGCCTCGATGTTCCAAGCGGTGATATCGGCCTCGTTGATCGGCTTGCCGAGGCCCGGCGTTTCGGCGACGGCCGTGTCCGCGCCGAACGCGAATGCAAGCGAGAGGGCAAACAGCGCGTTACGCGTAGACATGCTTGATCCCTCCTGAACCATCGACGCCCCAGCTGGTGATGCTGTTGTAGTGCTGGTTGGGGAACCCCAACGGGTTCGTCACCGGCGTGCTGGTCTGGCCGCGCGCGGCAACGAACTCGGGACGAAGCGGTTGCACCGCGCCGGATTCGTCCCACGCGCGACTCTGCAGGACCGCCTGCTGGCCATCCCAACGCCAGGGCATGCGGAAGCGGGTGAACGCCTTCGGCAGCACCGGCTCTTGCAATGCCGCCTGCGCCCAGCTCTTGCCGCCGTCGGCTGAGACCAGGACCTTGGAGATGCGTCCGTTGCCCGAATAGGCGATGCCGGAAATCTCGTAATAGCCCGGCTCCTTCAGCGAGTGGCCGAACGAGGGCTGGGTGATGAACGATTTGACCTCCATCGTGAAGTGGAACAGCCACATCTTTCCGTCTGGCAGGATCTGCGAGTAGGTCTTGGCTTCGTAGAAGCTCATGGCCGGCTGATCGATCAGCTTGATGCGGCGCACGTGCTTGATGTTCATGTTGCCTTGGTACCCGGGCAGCAGCAGGCGCATGGGATAGCCATTGCCGGGCTGGATGCGCTCGCCGTTCTGGTAGAGCGCGATCATGGCGTCATCGAGCGCCTTCTTGATCGGCACGCTGCGATGCAGAGACAAGGAGTCGGCACCTTCGCCAAACAGCCACTTCGCCTTCGGATCGATGCCGGTCTCCTCCAGCAGCGTGGACAGGGGAACACCGGTCCATTCGGCGTTGGAGCAAAGCCCATGCAGCGCTTGGGTGGTGGCCTGCACCGGCTCGTTGGAGAACATCGGCGCGCTGTTGCCAGCGCACTCGACGAAATGCATGCGCGTGACCATCGGGTAACGCGACAGCGATTCGACCGTATAGACCAACGGCTGTTTAACCAGCCCATGAATGACGAGCTTGTGTTGAGCTGGATCGATATCCGGCAGCCCGGAATGCGAGATCGAGAAGAACAGACCGTTAGGGGTGACCGTGCCCTGCAACAGATGGTGCGGGGTGCGCGCGTGCGAATTGCGGAATTCGTTGTTGGGATTGCTGCGGGTCCGAACGACGTCTTTCTCGAATCGCGACGGCACCTGATATGCCGGCACGACCGAGCCCATTTCCAGGCTCCACGGATCATCCTTGAGCGGCTCGGCGGCGGCGCCGGTGAGCGACCCCGCGGCGCCGGTACCCATGGCGCCGGCGAACATGATGCCGCGTCCGAGCAGCATGCGGCGATCGAGCAGGCCATTGCCGGCAATCGGCTCTGGCGGCGGAACCTTGCGACGCTTGCGAATGGTCATGGGTCCTCTCCCTAGTCAATTGCGGCGGCGGCTCTGCGGCTCCCCCCGCAGTGCCGACCGATGTCCGCTGCCGCGTGGAGGTTATGTTGTTCTGGTCGAAAGCTGCGCTAGAACCGACGAACAGGGCGTGCGCGAGACTAACGCCTTTTGCAAATGGGTTGCAATGAATGGGACAGCCTGATTGACCTACCTGCCGTTGCCGTCGAGCAGCCAGCCGAATTTTTCGCGCGCTTTGCGGGCGACTTCCGGGCTCGGCGCGTTGGTGGGAGGAAACTTGTCGCGCCAGTGAAACGGCTTGCAGGCGTCGATCAACGCCACCGAATGCGTCATGTTGCCGACGGCGCGCCGCTCCGGCGGCAGCGCGGGATCGGCGCTCGAATCCCACGAGCCGGTGATGAACTGAATCGATTCCTTGGGATCGGTGCGCGTGAGCATGGCCCACAGCAGATGGTCGAGGCTGGTTACGTCGACATCTTCATCGACCACCACGACATATTTCGACGCGTAGGCCGAGGCGCCGCACTGGGCGGCGACATGCGCGGTCTGCACCGCGTGTCCGGGATAGCGCTGCGTGATCGAGATCGCGTGCAGCATGCGCGCGCCGCCGACCTCGTGGCACCAGACCGCCTGCACGCCGGGCACGCCGGCATTGGCGACGTTCTGCTTGATGGTCGCGGAACGCATCACGGCGCGGTAGCGCGCCATTTCGTCCGGTCCTGCGCCCATCGGCGGCACGCCCACCACGATCGGATTGTTGCGGTAGTAGATCGCCTTGATGTCGAGCACCGGGATCTGGCGCACGCCGCCGGCGTAATGTCCGGTCCACTCGCCGAACGGGCCCTCCGCATGCAGGCGATCGGGCGGCACGTAGCCTTCGAGCACGACCTCGGCATTGGCGGGAAACGGCAGCCCCGTCACCTTGCCGCGCACCATCTTGACCGGCCGCCCGCGCAAGCCGCCAACGAGGTCGAGCTCGAACACGCCGTAGGGCGCTTCCAGCCCGCCGAAGAAGAACGCGATCGGATCGCCGCCGAGCACCATCACGACCGGCAAAGGCTCGCCGCGCTTGAACGACTTGTCGCGGTGGATGCGTCCATGATGGCCTGCGGCCATCACGATACCGACGGTTTTCTTGTCGTGCACCTGCGCGCGGTACGCGCCGGCATTCAACCAGTTCTCCTCGGGGTCGCGGGTGATGCTGTAGGTGCCGGTGCCGATGTAGCGGCCGCCGTCCTTCTCGTGCCATTTCGGTGCCGGAAATATGGTGACGTCGACGTCGTCGCCCATCATGACGTTCTCGAACACGGGGCCGTCGTCGACCACGACGTGCGGCACGATGCGCTGGTCCTGCAGATAGGCTTCGCGGTAGGCGTCGCTCAGCTCCCACTTGGTGAGGTGGTCGGGAAAGCCGAGCGTCATGTTGCGGCGCGTGCCGGCGAACATGTTCAGCAGCAGGCGGAAGCCTTTCGGGCAACCCGGGATGTCCTCGAACACCACGCAGGGGCCGTGTTCCGCGCGCAGCACCGCCTCGGCGGCAAGCCCGATCTCCTCCTCGCAGTTCGCCCCTTTGACGGTGCGGACCTCGCCGAGGCGCTCGGCCATCGCCAGCCATTCGCGCAGGTCGTCGTAGGCGATATTGCCGGCGAAATTGCTTTGCCCAACCATCGGATCATCGATCCTTTCTTAGATTCCGCGCAACGCCGGGGCATCATAGAACGTCCTCGAACGCGCGTCGCCTGTCGGCCAGAAGATGCCCGCGATCGCAGAAAGGCGCGCCACGGTGCCGCACCTCGAATGCGGGCCTTCCGACCAATCCAGCAAACAACTACCATTCCACGGTTCAGCCGGAAAATACCGGATGTAGGGTGAACCGTTTGCCAGGGAGGAAACCCATGACGGCGGTCGCATTTACAATCAACGGCAAGGCGGTGAGCGTGGAGGCCGAGCCTGACACGGCGCTGCTTTGGGTCGTGCGCGAGCACCTGAAACTCACCGGCACCAAGTATGGCTGCGGCTCCGGCCTGTGCGGCGCCTGCACGGTCCATATCGACGGCAAGGCGGTGAGATCCTGCCAGACGCAGATGTCGACCATGGGAGGCAAGAAGGTCACGACCATCGAAGGCCTGTCGCCGAACTCCGGTCACGCGCTGCAGAAGGCCTGGATCGTCGAGCAGGTGCCGCAATGCGGCTACTGCCAATCTGGTCAGATCATGCAGGCGGCGGAACTGCTGGCGAAGAACAAAAAGCCGACGCGCAAACAGATTATCGCTCACATGGACGGCAACATTTGTCGCTGCGGCACCTATCCGCGCATTGTTCGCGCCATCGAGCGCGCCGCTCGGGAGGGCTGAGCCATGAACAAGCAAACCAACCAAGCATCAGTCGCTGCGACCGTGAGCCGGCGCGGCTTCGTTGAAGGCGCCGCGGGGCTGATGTTTGCCTTCACGCTTGGCGGCTTGGGCCGCGTGGGCGATGCGCTGGGCGCCACGCAAGTTGCCAGGATCAATGCCTGGGTTGCTATCGGCACCGACAATACGGTGACGATCCTCTGCCCGTCGGCGGAAATGGGTCAGGGCGTAATGACGTCCTTGCCGCTCATTCTGGCCGAGGAGCTCGACGCCGACTGGTCGAAGGTGAAGACCGAGTTCGCACCCGCGAATCCGAAGGTCTATGGAAATCCCCACGAGTTGTTCAAAGGCGCGCAGATTACCGCCGCAAGCGTCTCCGTTCCCGGCTATTTCACGCCGCTGCGTATGGCCGGCGCCCAGGCACGCCGCGTGCTGATCGAGAGCGTGGCCAATGAGTGGAAAGTGCCGGTGAGTGAGCTGTCGACGGACAAGGGCTTCGTCGTCCACGCCCAGTCGGGTCGCCGCATCTCTTACGGTGACGTCGCCAAGTTCGCCAGCGTTCCTGCCGAGCTGCCGAATATCACGGCGGCGGATTTGAAGAAGCCGGCACAGTTCAAGCTGATCGGCCGCAAGGACATCGGCCGCGTCGACGTTCCGCTGAAAGTCAACGGAGCTGCCAAGTACGGAATCGACGTGCAGGTTCCGGACATGGTCTACGCCTCGGTGTTGGAAGCTCCCGTCGAGGGCGCCAAGGTCGAGGTCCTCAACTTGGGCGACGTCACAAAGATCAAGGGCGTGACCAAGGTGATTCCACTACCGTTTGGCGTTGCCGTCATCGGCGACACGGTCGAGGCGACCAGGGCCGGACGCAACGCTCTCAAGGTCAAGTGGGATACGACCGGCGCCGTTGCCGGTAGCACGGATTCCGACAAGGCCAAGGAAGACTATGCGCGCAACGGCAAGGATCCCAACGCCAAGACCATGGTGGAGTACGAGGTCGGCGATGCCCCCACGGCATTGAGCAGCGCTGCGAGGGTTGTAGAAGCGACTTATTGGTCGGAATATTGCTATCACGCGCAAATGGAGCCGATGAACTGCGTGGCCAAGGTCTCGGAGGACGGCCAGTCGGCCGAAATCTGGACCGGCACGCAATTTGGCGCGCTCGCCGCCAACATTATCTCCGGCATCCTCAAGACCACGCCGGACAAAATCAAGGTCAACCAGCAAATGTTGGGCGGCGGCTACGGCCGACGTATTTGGCCGGACGCCGCGATCCAGGCGACCATTCTGTCCAACATCACCAAGAAGCCGGTGAAGCTCATTCTCACGCGCGAGGACGACCTTGCTGCCGCCCGCCCGCGGCCGATGACCCACCACGTACTCAAGGCCGGCCTCGATGCCAACGGTAATCTCGTCGGCTGGCACCACCGCCTAGTGTCCGAGAACGTCGATGCGGTCGCGGCGCCGCCACGCTTCGAGGCGACGGGTGGCAAGGACTACATCGGCGCGCGCGGCCTCGATCAGGCGTTCTACGGCATCCGCAATGTGCGGGCCGAGTACGTGCGCGAAACCCGCGGCATGCGCGTTCACGCCTGGCGCGGTATCGGCTCGGGCTACAACAAGTTCGCAGCCGAATCGTTTATCGATGAGGTTGCCAATGCGGCGGGCAAGGATCCGCTCGCCATGCGGCTCGAACTGACGAAAGACCAACCGCGGGCTCAGGCGGTCATCAAGGCGGTGGTCGAGATGTCCGACTTCAAGCGCAAGCGTCCGGGCCGGGGTAGGGGAATCGCGTTCTCCGACTATCACGGCACGTTGTCGGCGGGGGTAGCGGAGGTATCCGTCGATCGCACCACCGGCAAGATCAAGGTGCACAATTATTGGGTGGCGGTCGATCCGGGCCTCGTCATTCAGCCGGACCACGTCCATGGCCAACTCGAGAGCGCCGTCGTCTTCGGCCTGAGCGCTGCGCTGCTTGAAGAACTAACCGTGAAAGGCGGCGCCATCCAGCAGAGCAACTTCAACGACTATCCGGTGCTGCGTATGAGCGATCTGCCGGACATCCACACCAAGATCGTGACGACCGAGAATCCGCCGACCGGCATGGGCGAGATCGGTGTGGTCGCAGTCGCCCCGGCGATCGCCAATGCGCTGTTCCAGCTTACCGGCAAGCGCTTCCGCAATCTGCCGATGTCGCCTGACCGGGTGAAGAGAGCGCTGGCATAGCGGCGTTCGGCACGAACAAGCGCCGCGTTGGGAAACCGACGCGGCGTTTTTTTTACGGCTGGCCAGGCCTGGACTTCGTAGCGCGGACACTGATGCCTCAGCAGTGCCCGACCGCTTGGGGCGGAGTTATTCCGCCGCGATGGCGTAGTGCGCCGGCGTGTCGAGCTTGGGCAGCCCGAAAACGAGGATCTCGGTCGGCGTCTCGGCCTCGAAGGCGGTTTCGTCGCCTCGTTCGCAGAACACCGTGGTGTAGTGGCGATAGGTTTGGCTGGCGACCCGTCCGTCGCCGGTGAGCACGAAATAAACCTTGCGCGCGGGCGCCGGCATTCTGGCCTGCGGGGCAAGACGTAGAAAGCGTGCCTCGCAGCTGCGCTCGGTGAAAATTCCCATCAGCTTTTCGCAGACGCCGGGAACCCCCTCGACCGGCACCCAGTCGAAATGATCGGGGCTCATCATGATGGGCTCGTGGTAGCGCGGGGCCGGATACGTCATCGGTCGCTTGTTCACGTGTTCCCACACCGCTTGATAGCCGTCGACGTTGCGTTTGCCCTCCTCGCCTTCGTTGCGGCGGAAGACGCCCTTCTCGAACATGCCGTGCTTCTTAAGCTCGGCGGTGCCGGCTTCCATCTGCTCCTGGGTCATGTAGCCGTTGCCGCTCGCGCCACCGAATTGCAGCACCAGCGTCAGCGAGCTCACGCTCGAGCTCTGCGGTCCATAGGGAGTGCCTTCCGGAAAGTATCCGATGATGCCCGGCGTCATCTTTCCATTGCGGTCGAAGTCGAACTCGCCCTCGAGCTGATACCGGAACTGATCGAAATTATGCTTATGGCGAGGCGAAAAGAAATCGTCGGTCGTGCGGACCATTTCCAGGATGAAATTACCGGGCATTCCCGGCTCGCCCGCTGCGACCGTACGGTAGCGAAACATGCCCTGACGGTGCTGGTGGATGCGGATCTTCTCCTCGATCTGATCTCCGTGCACGATTCTCATGGCGTTCCTCCGGTCTTTCTTTGAAGCGGCGAGCGGCGACCTTGCGGGTGGCGGAAAGCCTAATGTACAAGCCTTTCTGACACAACGACCTCTGCGATCAACGCAGGCGTAAATGGGGGAAACATCATGTGGTTCCACGCCGCGCTCGCGACCGCCGTGATGACCTTGGCCGTGACGCCCGCCTGCGCCGCGAAAATCACCGTGAGCCAGTATGGGCGCCTGGTGGCGACGCTGCCTTGGGCGGTAGCGCTGCAAAAAAACATGTTCAAGGAGGCGGGCCTCGACATCGATGGCATCACGGCGGGCGCAGGCGGCGGGACGTCGTTGCGCAACATGCTCGCGGGGGAGCTACCCTACGCCGAGCTTGCGACCTCGGCGGCGATCGCAGGTTCGCTTGCCGGTGTGGAGCTCAAGGCGCTGGCGTCGTCCTCGAATCACATCGGCGAGCTGAGCTGGGCTGCAAAGCCCGACGCCGGAATCAATTCGATCAGCGACCTCGTCGGCAAGAAGGTCGCCTATACCAGCCCGAGGTCGATCACCGAAATGGTGATTCGCACCGCCCTCAAGCAAGAGGGCCTGGCCGGCAAGGTCGATATCCTTCCGCTCGGCGGCCTGGGACCGGCCTTGACCGCGCTGGCGCAGGGCGCCGTCGCGGCCGCGCCCCTAAACGATCCGGCGCTCACCGTCACGCCGGACAAATACAAAGTGCTGTTCTACGGCCACCAATATTATCCGAAATTCACCTGGCAGGTTGCGGTGACGACCAAGGAGTTCGCGGCGAAGAATTCGCAGACCCTGCGCAAGATCCTCAAGGTCCATCGCCAGGCGGTCGAGTTCGTCTACAACAACCGCGAGGAGGCGGCGCGCATCTATGCCAAGGTGTGGGAGGTATCGCTTGCGGAGGCCAATGCCATCCTGCCGAAATACTACGAATGGCAGCATTGGAGCCGCGGCGACTTCTCCAAGGAAGGACTGGCCGCCGTCACCGACGGCCTCATATCCGTGGGTGAGCTCACGGAGCCGTTCGACTGGGGCAAGCTGATCGATCAAAGCCTGCTTGACGAAGACTTACGCCGCCCGCTTTGATGGCGAAGGCTGCGCTCACCCTCGAGACAGCGGCGGCCATGCCGGGCATGGACCTGCCGCGCGAGGAATCGAAGAAGGCGCTGGGCGTGTGATGGTCCGCGTGCGCATCCTCCAGCTCAGCTTCGTTTGCGCCGCCATCGCCGCGCTCGAACTGCTTTGTCGAGTTGGGATCATCGATCGCTTCACCATGATCCCACCGTCCGAGATGGCGGGCGCGCTGACACGCGTCATCGCGACGGCGCCCTGGTTCTGGCCCGACGTCACCTACACGCTCGGCAATCTCGCCGCCGCGATCGGCTTGTCGGTATTGGGCGGTTTCCTCATAGGAGTCGTGGTGCATGCCATCCCGCGTCTGCGTCGCGTGCTCGATCCGATTTTCACCTCCTACTACGCGGTGCCGACCTTCGTGCTTTACCCGCTGCTGATCGTTTTTTTCGGTATCGGTCCGACCTCCCTGATTGTCTTGGGCGCACTGTTCGGGATCGTCGCCATGATCGTTGCCACCGTGACGGCGATCGACCGTGTTCCGCGGGTCTTGCTGAAGGTTGCGCGGGTGTCGCGGCTCGGGGCCGTGCGCACGGCTCTGCTCATGAAATTGCCGGCCGCATCTCCCCATCTGATGACGGGGCTGCGGCTCGCGGTCGCCTACAGCGTGATCGGCATCATCGCTGGAGAATTCATACTCTCGACCGAGGGCATCGGACGGCGGGTCGCGCTCGCCTACAACAATTTCGACAATCAGACCATGTACGCGCTGCTCGTTCTGATTCTTGCCTTCGCCATCATACTCAACGCGGCGCTCGGGGCGTTCGAGCAGGCGCTTCACCGGCGCTGGTACCGATCATGACCGCGCGGGCGCGAGTGCTCGACTATGCGTTGCTCGTCGCCGGTCTATGGCTTGCCTGGGTCTTTATGTTCCGCTGGGCAGGACCGGAGGCGTTGTCGCCGCCGGGTGCCACGTTGCAGCGCGTTGGAGAATATCTCACCAGCGCGCAGTTCTGGCCGCACGCCGCCGCGACCGGCATCGCCTTCGCCTATGCCTGCGTCATCGGGCTCGTCGGCGGACTCTTGCTGGGGCTGGCACTCGGCACCAACCGCCTGGCAGGACAGGTCGGCGAGCCGATCCTGTCATCGCTCTATTCCATTCCGAAGATCACGCTCTACCCCGTCATTCTGCTGGTGTTCGGGCTCGGCGTTTCCGCCAAGGTTGCGTTCGGCGCCTTGCACGGGATTTTTCCGGTCGCGCTCTTTGCCATCGGCGCGCTCAGGAATACGAGCCCCGTGCTGATCAAGACCGCGCGCGTGCTCCGCCTCGCGCCGGTCGAAACCGCGCGTACCGTGCTGTTGCCGGCGGCGCTGCCGGAGATCGTCACCGGGCTTCGCATCGGCTTCTCGGCGACGTTGCTCGGCACGCTGATCGGCGAGCTCTTTGCCTCCGATCAAGGCCTGGGCTTCATGCTGATCCGGGCGATGGAGGCGCATAAGGTGCTCGACATCGTCGCGCTGACGCTGCTGCTGTTCGCATTCTCCGCAATTGCGAATGGGTTGTTGCTCGTCGTCGAGCGGCGCGTGCACCGGCAGTGAGCGCGGCGGCCTTGGCCGCAAACTCGATCAGCGCGGATGCGGGATCGCGAGCGCAAGACACGCAGCTGGATAAGGATGTCAATAGCCCCATCGATTGATGCTGCTGTGGAATGGCGCTAAATTTATCTCAGCCGCCCGACGCTATCGGCGAATCGGCTTCGGCGCAGGTTTAAGTCGGAACGAGTGATGGATCAGCCCAATTTTGCCGGTGATTACGACGTCCTGCTCGATCTCGTGAAGTCGCGCGCAAGCGTGCGCAAGCTCAAGCCGGATCCGATCCCCGACGATTACGTCACCCAAATCCTCGAAGTCGGGCGCTGGGCGATGTCCGGTGCCAACGGGCAGCCGTGGGACTTCATCGTCGTCAAGAATCCCGACACTAAGAAAGCGTTGTTCCGCGCCTATATCGAGGAAAACAACGACTTCATCTATTGGATGGAGCAGCAGCGCGAATTCAAGCTGCGTCATCCATCCTTTCAGATGACCCATGACGAGGCGCTGCAGAAACATCGCAACGAGGTCGGGTGGTCGGTAGCGCCGGCGCTCATCGTGATCGTCGGTGACGGACGGCGGCAATGGGCGACGGTGCAGGGCGCCCATACCTTCGGCCGCGACCAATCGCATCTCACCGATGGGCTCGCGAACACGTCGATGATGATGCATCTCGCCGCGGCTGCGCTCGGGCTGGGCAGCCAGCACGTGACCATCCACATCCAGGAGCCGTTCAAGCGTATTTTGGGCGTGCCCGATCTCCTCACCTTCTCGCTGATCATGCCGATCGGCTATCCGGCGGTGCCGCCGAAGGAAGGCGTGCGCCGTCCCCTCGAGGATATGGTCCATGCAGAGCGCTTTGACCTGTCCAAATACATGAGCAACCGAGAGGTGATCGAATATCTCTACCGGCTGCGCGAGAAAACGGTGCCGGTGTACAGCCATTCCTACGCCGGGCGGCCGCCCGTCCCCGATAAAGCCGAGGAGTAAAGAGAGGCAATGCACCACACGCTGAGGCGGGGCGCGCTGATAGGCCTCCTTGCAGCGCTTGCGCTGTGGCCCGCCGGCGCGGCGTTCGGGCTCGACAAAATCCGTCTTGGCAAGGCGGTTCCTAACTCGTTCGCCTTCGGCGCGACCGAAGTGGGTATCGAGGCCAAGATTTTCGAGCAGGAAGGGCTCGAAATCGAGGTCACCAGCTTTCGCGGCGATGCCCAGCTTCAACAAGCGCTCGCCGCCGGCAGCATCGACGTGGGCCTCGGTTCGGGACCGGGGCTCGGCTTCCGTGCCAAGGGCGCCCCGGCGATCGGCGTCGCCGCCATGTACGGGCCGCCAGCAAATCTCGCGCTGGTGCTTCCGTTCGAGACCCCGATCAAGGCCGTCAGCGATCTCAAGGGCAAGCGCATCGGGGTCACCACGACGGGCTCGCTTACGGACTGGCTGGTGCGCGAACTATCGCGCCAACAGGGCTGGGGCAGCGACGGCATCCAAATCCTGGCGCTGGGCCAGATGCAGGCGCGGCTTGCTGCCATCCAGCGCGGCGAACTCGACGGCATGGTGATCGAGGCGGCGACCGGTTACGAGTTGGAGGAGGCCGGCAAGGCCAGAAACTTCATCCTGTTCGGCGATATCGCGAAGGATTTCTACACTCACGTCATCTTTGCAACCGACGACATCATCGACAAGCGGCCGAACTTGCTGCGGCGTTTCCTGCGCGGCTGGTTCAAGACCATCGCCTTCATGCGGGCGAACAAAGATCTCGTCGTGGCATCCGAGGCCAGGACCATCGAGGTCAAGCCCAGCATCGCCGCCAAAATCTACGACGCGCAAATCGCCGGCTTCTCGGTCGACGGCGCCTGGAGCCCGGCGGCGATTGACGTCATCAGGCATTCGCTCAAGGAGCTCGGAATCCTCGGCGCCGTGCCGGAGGCCAAGGCGATCTACAACGACCAGTTCGTTCCAGTACGATTCTGACGAGGGCGACATGCCTGCGGAGGCGAGGCGCCGACATCTGCTCACAGCCATGGCGGATGCCGGCATCGAGCACGTGGTGCTCTATGGCAACGCCTGGCAGGGCGATTACCTGCGCTATGCCGCCGATTTCGGCATCCTCGAGGGTCACGGCATCGCGCTGGTGTCATCCGACGGCGCCGCCGAGCTTTTCCTCGACAGCGCGACCGAAGCCGAGCGCGCCGAGGTGGAGACGCCGGGAATAAAAATCCATTTCGCACCCGATCTCGCCCGTGCCGTCGGTGCGCGACTCGAGCGGGTGGCCAATCGTCGCCTCGCTGCCGCGCCGCTTCGCTTCCTGCCGCATTGGCTCGCAGACAAAGGCCGCAGCTTCGTGCTCGAGGATGTGACCCCACTCCTCGACCGGCTGCTCATGCACAAGCTGCCGGCGGAGATCGCGGTGCTGCGGCGCGCCGCGCAGATGGCGGACGACGCCTATGCCGTGTTCCGCGACGCGATAAAGCCTGGCCGTCGGCAATACGAGGTGGTGGCGGACATCGAGGCCTATCTGCGGCGCCGAGGGTGTCCCGACAATTTCATGATCATCGGCTCCGGCGGGACGGACGTATTCGGCATGACGCCGCCGTCGGAACGCCGCATTGCTCCCGGCGATCTGGTGACGACGGAGCTCACGCCTGCGGTCGAGGGCTACTTCGCCCAGATTTGCCGCACGCTGGTCGTCGGCAAGGCAACCGACGCGCAGCGGCGTGCCTTCGGCGTCTTCCGTGAAGCCCTCAGCGCCGGCATTGCGGCCGTGCGGCCCGGCGCGACGGCCGCCGACGTCGCCCGCGCCGAGAACGACGTCTTTCGCAAGTACGGCCTGGGCGACTATACGACCAGCAAATGGACGCGCGTGCGCGGCCACGGCCTCGGTCTGTTTTGTGATTCCAAGCCGCACCTGCTCGAGGATGTGGGCACGCCGCTCGCGCCGGGGATGGCGCTGATCGTCCATCCCAACACCTATCATCCCGAGGTCGGCTACATCGTGCTCGGCGATGCGGTCGTGGTGACGGAGAGCGGCGCCGAGGTGTTGTGCAAGACCCCGCGCGAACTGTTCGAGGTCGCGGCGTGAGGCAAGTATGCGACGCGGCCTGATCTCCCGCTCGAAGGCGGAGCTGCCCGACGCGGTGCTCGACGCGCGCCTCGCGCGCGTGCGCGCTGCAATGGACGCGGCAGGCCTCGATGCGCTTCTCCTCTATACCAACAATACGCGCGCGGCCGGCGTGTCTTGGCTCACCGGCTTCGTGCCGTATTGGTCGGAGGCGCTGCTGGTCGTGCCACGCGATCGAGAGCCGGTGCTGGTGGCGGCGCTGAGCTACCGGGTCAAAAGCTGGATCGAGCGTACGAGCCGCCTCGCCGAAGTGATCCACGGTCCGCGCATCGGGTTTGAGGCTGCGAGCATGATCGCGGCGCGGAAAGCCGATGCCGCGGTGGGGATCGCCGATCTCGATGGCCTCGCCGCCGGGATCGTCGAGGATTTGCGCCGCGGCGGGCCGCGTCTGAGCTTGAGCGACGCCACGGCGCTGTTTGCGCCGCTGCGCGCCGAGGCCGATCCGGCTGAGATCGCGTTGGCGATGCGGGCGGCGGCGATCGCGCAACACGCCCTGGCGCAAACGCCCGGGCGAGGCGCAAGCTTGGGCGAGAGCATTGCGGCGGTCGAAGCGCAAGCGCGCACCGACGGCGCGGAGGAAGTCTATGTCGCCGCCGCGCCCGACCTCGACCGCGACCGCCGCCTCCGGCGCATCGAGGGCGAGGCCGCGTTGGGCGAAAGCTTCGCGCTCCGCGCCACCGTCGCCTACAAGGGCACGTGGATTCGCCTCACGCGCACGTTCCCGCGCGATGGCGCCGTGCAGCCGCAGGAGGCGGCGGCGGCGCGATTGGCTGCCGCGGTCGCGAAGCTTCCAAGCCCGGACGGTTTTGCCGGATTTTCGTCCTGGCTGGTCGAGGGCTGCCGGATCGCGCAGCCGCTCGAGCCGCTGATGGGCTCGCGCGTGGCCACCGCGCATCCGCTCGCGCCGAGCGCGCTGGTCTCGGTACAGGCAGATTTCGAGATCGAGGGCAGGCCGCTCCTCCTCGGCGCGCCCGCCCTAGTGGGCAGGCGCGGCGAGGCCGCAAGCCTGCTGGTGCCGCCGTTTTAGACCGCTTTCGGTGTAGCCGGCGTGCTGGTGTCGGCGGTGCGGGCGTGCAATGCCATCGCGATCATCGCGGAGCCCCCGAACAGCATGTTGATGCCGACTAACAGTCCGAGCGCCCACTCGGCCGTGCCGGGCAGCCCGCCCCAGATGATGGCGGCCAGAATGAGATCGATGATGCCGCTCACCAGCATCCAGCCCCATCGTCCCGACAGCTCCTTCTTGTGCTCGAAGGCGTACATGATCGAAAGGACGCCTTCGATAATGAAGAACACGATCAGCAGCAACGTGAGCGAGACGGCGCCCCGCACGGGCCATCCCAACAAGACGATACCGGCGGCGATGGCGAGCACCGCGGACAGGAGCGACCACCAGAATCCCGGCGCATGGCGCGCCCAGAACGTCGTCACCAAGCCCACGATTCCACTGATGAGGAAGAGCCAGCCCAAGAAAATGGTGACGGCGATGGTGGCAAGCGGCGGGATTATGATCGCCAATAGGCCCAACACGACGAGGATGATTCCCTCGATCAAGAACAAAACCCAGTGCTCGTGAATCGATTGTGCCAGCGCGCGCTGCAACTGGTTGGCGTCGCCCGAGTCCATTGACATATCAGACCTCCCTCGCCGGCGTTGCGCCCACGCCGGAAATTCCAACACGAACGCGCAGCGTGAATATACCTGTGGGGCCGCACGTGCGCCAACTCGCAAATGACGTTTGGACGACGGGCACCCTGGGGTCTCTGGTGAGCCGCGCGAGCAAGGAGGCTGGGGGTCGAAAGGCGCTGAAAATTATGGGCCAAGGGGCCGAAAATTAAGCTCTCAGGGTTTTTGTTATCTAAATCCCGCCTAAACGCGTCCACTTCTCAAGTTTGCGGTGGGAAGACCCCTAAACCGCTGCTGAATACACGAAGCCCGCGACGAGGGCCGCGGGCGATGTGGGATCGATGCCAATAAGCTTCTCAAGCTCAGGCCGATTGGTGATACGGAAATGCGCGTGCCTCACCAGCTCTGGAGCCAATAAGCGATATCATAAGCCAGCGCGCCAACGACACAAACTGCAAGCCCGGTCCAGAGGATGCCGAGCAGCAGTACTGTATTTGCGCGTTCTACAAATTCCTTGTCGACCAGATGGGCCATGACGTTGCCCCCTTCGAGTCGCCCCCCGTTCCCAGCCCAAAATGTAAGCCTGGCCCGCCACTTCGGCTAAGCCCCCCGCCGCACACCAGGGTTGCAACTCGCGCGTGGCTCACCCGCTCGTTTATGCGCGCTTTATGCGGTCACCGCGACGGCAGCCGCACGACAACGGGCCACCCCTGACGGCCTTCCAGGGAAGCGTCCGCGGCTCTCTTTTGCGGGCCACTCGCGCGAGGCTGTTGCCGTGTCCGTGACAGTCGCTTTCGCCGTTGCTAGGACATCTCGTTCGGCTACGGAGCGGGGAAACGCAATCATGCTGCCAACGCTGAAATGTCCGGTGATCGCGCTGGAGGAACATTACTGGGATAAGGAACTGGCGGCGCTCTTCGTCGGCGCCGAAGGCGTGCGTGATCCGGAAATGCTCAAGCGCCTCTACGATCTCGGCGAAGTGCGCCTCAAGGAAATGGACGAGGCGGGGATCGACGTGCAGATCCTATCCCATGGCGCGCCCTCGGCGCAGAAGCTCTCCGGCGCCGAAGCGGTCGATGTCACGCGCCGCGTCAATGACCGCCTCCACGCCGTCGTCGCCGCCAACCCGACGCGGTTTGCAGCCTTCGCGGCGCTGCCGACCAGCGATCCGAAGGCGGCGGCGGACGAACTCGAGCGCACCACTAAGCTCGGCTTCAAGGGGGCGATGATTCACGGCCTCGCCAATGGGATCTTTCTCGACGACAAGCGGTTCTGGCCGATCTTCGAGCGTGCGCAGGCGCTCGACGTTCCGATCTACCTGCATCCATCGGTTCCGCTGCCCGCGGTGATGGATGCTTACTACAAGGATTACGCCAAGGATTTTCCGATGGTCGTGCGCGCCGCCTGGGGCTACACGGTCGAAACGGCGACCCAGGCGATCCGGCTCGTGCTCGGCGGGGTGTTCGAGGCCTATCCCCGGCTCAAGGTCGTTCTCGGCCATCTCGGGGAGACGCTGCCGTTCCTGGTGTGGCGCGTCGATCACGCGCTCGCCCGCCCGGGCGCGAAGACGATAAGCTTCCGCGAGGCCTTCTGCGGCCACTTCTACATCACGACCAGCGGCAACTTCTCCAATCCGGCGCTGTTGTGCTGCGTCATGGAGATGGGCATCGACCGTATCCTGTTCGCGGTCGATTGGCCTTTCGTTGCCAACAAGCCGGCGGTGCAATGGATGGAGAGCGTGCCGCTGTGCGATGAGGACAAGACCAAGATCTTGAGCGGCAACGCCAAGCGGCTTTTCAAAATGTAGCTCGATCCGCTCAAAGGCCGGCTTGCGCGGAGACTCCGCCGCCCCATTTTCCTGTGCATCAGCCGCGCGAGCCGGGCGCGATTGCCGCTCGCGGCGTGGCATTGTATGGGGTGCGAGTGGGGCTGCCTGCGTCCGAACGCGTCGGGCCCGTAGCTCAATGGTTAGAGCCGACCGCTCATAACGGTCTGGTTGGAGGTTCGAATCCTCCCGGGCCCACCACGCAGTCCGATGCGAACCAATGTTTCGCGGTCTCTGACGAATAGCCCGCAATTTGCGGGCATTTCCGCGGGTTCAAATGCGGGACGTGCGGTCTCTGCTGTCGACTGAGGTCGCGATAGCGTCGATTTTGGCT